>Ga0308172_1000606_pt1 | contig 39855 bp, 24 predicted proteins | sample PhyGR2_FD_202134 | JGI IMG/M metagenome (GOLD analysis project Ga0308172, IMG submission 202134) | Phyllosphere microbial communities from UC Gill Tract Community Farm, Albany, California, United States - DLSLSG.R2 | ecosystem: Host-associated > Plants > Phyllosphere > Unclassified | place: USA... | reverse complement strand
CCGCGAGGCGTGCCGGTTCGATTCCGGCCTTCGGCACCACGTATGCAAATTAAAGTCGCTTAAGGGCGGCTTTTTTTGTGTCTGGAATCTGAAATTTGCAGCGTTTTCCCCGTCTAATCCCTCAGCCTGTTTCAGTCAACATCAACTGAAAAGAGATATGTTCATCAACGGATATTGCATCATTCAATAATGTTTGTAATCACGCACACTCTCTTCAGGGCTACCTCATCTGGTTCAAATAAGGTGAAGTTTAGTCCGGTCGAATCTGTAGGAATAGCCTGCAAATTACCTAAAGAAAAAGGTGTAAAGGGTTTAAGGCAGATTTATAAACATTAACGTTTTGATCGAAGGCCCCTCCCTGGACCTTCCTCTAATTTGCTAATAGCGAGCAGCTACCGTTTCATTGCCTCAACCAGTCTTAGCCGGTCAGATTTGCTCATATTTCCCGCCAGGCTATCCAGATCTTGCTGATTAAGCTGCGATGGTAAATAAGGCAGTAAAAAGATGGCTGTTGATAACCTGCTGTCACCCGTGCCATTGAGCATATTAACGGCATCATCCACGCTGATTTTAGCGGGCAACACACTACCTAATGCTTCTATCGTCCGCTGGCGAGTACTGTTCTTAGTCATGCCCAAAAGTGTTAGAACTGATGTGCTATCCTGATCTTTTGCCAGTCGTGAAGCCAGTAAATAAACCCCGGAATACCACGAATCGTTCATGCTTCTTAAGATAGATTCTGTATCGCTCCCTTTCAGTCCAGCAGCTAAATGAGAAACCAACGCTTCCAAGCCGCGTGAACGTGCGCTGTTTTGCGTATTACCTAACAACTGCGCTCCTTCAGCCGCCGTTAGATTATCAGGTAGCCTTGGCGCAAGTGTAGAAAGTGTAGCGGTCCAGCTGTCATTCGTATTTTCTAGTAGTTTCAGTGCGCCGGAAAGCGTCAGCGTTTTTGGAAGCACTGGTTGCATCGCTTCAATGGTATTGCTGCGCTGGCTATTATTAATGGACGTCAATAACATGCCAAAACTCTCTTCGGGAAGCGGCTGAGGCAGCAGATTGACCAGCGTGCGAATGGCTCCGCTTCGGCTATCGTTCATCGGCCTTAAGATTTTCTCGACAATGGCCAGGTCAAATGGTGCAACGGCTTTAGGAGCAATGTGCTCAAGTACGCGTGCGCGGCTTGAGGATGAAGTGGTTCCCAGCAATGCCAGAACCTCTTCACCTTTGAGGTTATCTTGTAAGGCCGGATTTAACGTATTGACTGCAGATGCCCAGCTATCACCGGTTAAATTCAGTAGTTTCAGCGCATCAGTAACAGCAATGGGTTGCTCTGTGAAAGGCAGCAGATTCTCGATTAGATTGCTACGCTGGCTGTTTTTAGTGCCGCTCAGCAGCGACAGCATTTGTTCCGCAGTGAGCTTCTGACTTTCCATTAGCGGACTTTTTTGTAATGCCTCAATACGATCACCAGGAGGCAGTTGTCTGGTGCTGGCTACCAATGCACTGATGTCGTCTGTTGCTGCTTCCTTTTCAGGTACGGCAGAGCGGGTGGGATTTTGTGAAGGTGTTACCACTTTTGCTTCACGATGCTGTGGCTGCTCGGCTTCAGATGGCGCGGGTTTAGTGGCAGAGGGTACAGCCTGCGGAGACGGTGCTGGCTGAACGGTCTGCGTCTGAGGCGTATCATCCCGCGATGTCACGATGACAACGCCAGAAATCGCTATGAGCGCCAGTGCACCGACGCCTATATAGATTTTATTATTGGATTTTGGTTTCTGTGAAGGAACCTTTTCAGAACGGGCATGCTTCGTGGGATCTTTAACGTCGCTGGATTTTAAACTTTCTGTCATTACCGGATTATCGACTACGATAGCGGGCCTCGCACCGGAAACATTCAGTTTACTGGCGGCTATCTGGCGGAGAAGCGCTTCCGTCAGTCGTGTCATGGTTCCTTCATAGTTAGCAAACAAATCAAGGAACTGAGCATTAGTTAGGCTATACACCAGCGCATTACGTGGGACTACATCTTCAATTCGTACCGGTATCATCGGCTTACTTTGGCCACTGGCAATGGCCATTTCACGCGGAATTTCTTTGGAATTATTGGCGTGGTCGCTAAATAACAGCACCATTGCTGGAGCAGCCTCAAGTGCATCGACAATTGATCTCTGATAATCGGCACCAGGTTCAATATCACGTGAGCTGATCCAGCAAGGAACGCCACGTTTTTCCAGATCGTTAATGAGTCGATAGGCCCAGTCCCGATCGCGGGAAGAATGGCTAATAAAAATTGGTGATGACATATCTATCTCTTTCCTGAAATCAAAATAAAGTCATAGTGGTAATTTGCTGGAACTAGTGAAGATGTACCACTTATCCCTGTCATCTAATACTATTTCAAGGAACTGCTTCACTTCTTTGCGCAGTGCGGCCTCATCTGTCAGTAACCGCTGCTCGTTAACGACCAGCCCTTGTGCGAAGTTATCCAGCAATAGTTTTGTCTGATGGCACTGCAGTGCTAATTTTTCATATTCAGCCGTTGAGGCAATGCCGTGGCAACATGAGCCAAGCGCGGGAAGAATGGCAGAAAGGGCAGAAAGCGCGGCCGAATGGACAAAAAAGTGTGCCAGGCAGCAGACCAGCGTCAGAATAAAACTCCATTTGGCAATAGTATGAAGGCGATGCTGAACAAAATGATATTCGCTTTTTTTCTGAGCGTTGTAGGCCTGTTGTTCGGCGAGTATTACCTGTAAGCGGCGCAACATCGTTTCGGCGGAAGGAATAGAGGCATTCAGTACGACATCCGGAATATGATACTTACGAATCACATTGTCTGGCTTAAGCCAGACTATCGCGTCCTGATAGCGTAAAATTTCACTATGAGTACGATGCCGCTGCCAGTTTCCCCGCCAGTTCTGAAACAGAACACGGCCAGATCCATTATCTTTGTTTGACATGCCGGAAATATAGATGGCGATAATTAATGCAATTGCGACCAGTTCCAGTAATACAAATAAAAATCCATAATGATGGATGGTTTCTTCCCGAAGTATTCCAGAAATAGGGATGACTGCGAACACCACCGCAAGGAATCCAAGGGTATAACTTAGCAGAACACCGCCACGAAATAAGCAACTGTAATGATGCGACTGTTCTTCATGCCAGTTCAGATCATGCCATTCATCGGTGTAGGAAGACGGTGATGCTTCTTCATGATGGCTTTGCTCATGCTGACTGTGTTTTTTTAAATAGGCGTTATGCCATATTGAAATTTTTTTAAGCGTAAAATGTAAAGGGTTCATTTATCCTGTACCACATCCAAAGGTATCAATTTTCGATTAGCCACTATTTTTCTTTTGCCCAGGGCTCGGAAATAACAATATTGCTCATTATTGACTGAGGTTTTCAAAACAGTAAAATCCTGAAAAAGATGAGTAATCTGGGCAGTACCACCCATTCCTTGTGCCGGCTTGCCATTCCATGCAGAGAAAAGAACATCGGATTGGTTTGCGATATAAACACCTACGCTAAGGTACTGAAAATTCCTGCCGTAAACATCAGGCTGGATCTCGCTTTCCGCTAGCCATGGGCAGCGCGGTAGAGTAAAGACCGTTTGCGCCCTTTCCAGTAAAGAATGAAATTCAGCGAGGGAATCCGGAAAATCACGTTCGTAATTTTTCTGCTCAAGGGGAAGTGGTACGCAATAAGGAATGCCCAGTTGTAATAATGCCTGAGCAAAAATGCGGTCTGCACCTTCCGCAAGCGGCGTTAAGCCACATACCGGATTACCATCAGCAAGCAGTAACTCACTCTGACTTAATATAGTTTTAAACAGATTTTCAGGATCTGGTATGCGCCGATGACCGGTAATTCCCCAGACGGATTTTCCCTCGGCAGGCATACGTTATCCCTTCAGTAAAGCAGGCTATTTTTCTCACAGAATACAGGATGCCTTTAACATTACAACTGCCAAAGTCAATAGTTTGAATCTCTAAGTCTGCTTCAGCAGGCAGGAAAAAAAGCAATAGTGAACAAACAGATAGTACAGCCCGGATGTGATTACCTGTTTACAGTCAAAAAATAAAATTGAGAGATCAGGCATAGTATTGTCTTGCTACAGGCCCATGTTTTGCATTCTGTATGTAGAATAGGGCAAAACTGAAGTCGCCGGCCCTCAAAGGACAAAGCGATAATCGCTGCACAGCACTAAAATCGGACAGGCACCCCTTTTATACTCCGGCTTGTGCAATAAAGCTAAATCAAAAAATGCAATATGAGTCTGTTTAAACAGGTGGCAAGAATCGGCCTGTTGCTGCACTGTTATCCATTGTTAAAAACATTAGAAAAAGTTAAGATAAAGAGTTACAGGTCTCAATAACGGAGAGATCTGCACAGTGATGGATTGATACTGCTGATGACTAAATCCAGCTTTGAGTTTCTTAAAGGCGTCAACGACTTTACCTACACTATCGCCTGCGCGGCGGAGAACAATTATCCGGACGATCCCAACACTACGCTGGTTAAAATGCGAATGTTTGGTGAGGCGACAGCTAAACATCTTGGCCTGCTGCTGGGTATACCGACCTGTGAGAATCAACACGATCTCCTGCGTGAGCTGGGTAAAATTGCGTTCGTTGACGACACCATCCTTTCTGTATTCCACAAATTGCGCCGTATTGGTAACCAGGCAGTGCATGAATACCATAACGATCTTGACGACGCTCAGATGTGTCTGCGGCTCGGTTTCCGGCTGAGTGTCTGGTACTACCGTCTGGTCACCAAAAATTATGACTTCGCAGTGCCTGTTTTTGCGTTGCCTGAACGTGGCGAAAACCTCTACTACCAGGAAGTGCTGACGCTGAAACAGCAGCTGGAACAGCAGACTCGCGAAAAAGCGCAGAGTCAGTCAGAACTGGCAGCGCAGCAACAAAAACTGATCAGTTTGAATGGCTATATCGCTATTCTGGAAGGTAAGCAGCAGGAAACTGAAGCACAAACGCAGGCACGGCTCGCGGCACTCGAAGCCCAGCTGGCTGAGAAAAATGCGGAGCTGGCGAACCAGACCGAGCAGGAACGCAAAGCATATCAGAATGAAATTACCGATCAGGCCATCAAACGTACGCTCGACCTGACAGAAGAAGAGAGCCGCTTCCTGATTGATGCGCAGCTGCGTAAAGCTGGCTGGCAGGCCGATAGCAAAGCATTGCGCTTCTCAGAAGGCGCACGTCCGGAGCCGGGTGTCAGTAAAGCGATTGCTGAATGGCCAACCGGCAAAGATGAAACGGGCAAGCAGGGCTTTGCAGATTACGTTTTATTCGTTGGCCTTAAGCCCATCGCGGTCGTTGAGGCGAAACGTAAAAATATCGACGTTCCCGCTAAACTTAATGAGTCCTATCGCTACAGTAAATACTTCGACAATGCATTCTTACGCGATACGTTGCTGGAAGAGTTTCCTGCCGAAGAGGTGCACGAAGCGGTGCCGACGTATGAAATCAGCTGGCAGGATACCAGCGGTGAACAGCGCTTTAAAATTCCCTTCTGCTACTCCACCAACGGGCGCGAATACCGCGCAGCGATGAAGACCAAAAGTGGCATTTGGTATCGTGACGTCCGTTTCACCACCAACATGTCGAAAGCCTTGCCGGAGTGGCATCGACCGGAAGAGCTGCTGGATATGCTCGGCAGCAACCCTCAGAGGCAAAATCAGTGGTTTGCTGATAATCCGGAGATGAGCGAACTGGGCCTGCGCTACTATCAGGAAGATGCGGTGCGGGCGGTAGAAACTGCCATCGTGAATGGGCAGCAGGAGATCCTGCTGGCGATGGCGACCGGTACAGGCAAAACCCGTACTGCGATCGCTCTGATGTTCCGTCTTATTCAGTCCCAGCGTTTTAAGCGCATTCTCTTTCTGGTGGATCGACGTTCTCTCGGAGAGCAGGCGCTGGGCGCATTTGACGATACGCGTATTAATGGCGACACCTTTAATAGCATCTTTGCTATCAAAGGGCTGACAGATAAGTTTCCCGAAGACAGCACTAAAATTCATGTTGCCACGGTTCAGTCGCTGGTCAAACGCACCCTGCAATCGGACGAACCCATGCCGGTTGGCCGTTACGACTGTATCGTTGTCGATGAAGCACACCGTGGCTACATTCTTGATAAAGAGCAGACTGAGGGTGAACTGCAATTCCGCAGCCAGCTTGATTATGTCTCAGCTTATCGTCGTATTCTCGACCACTTTGATGCCGTAAAAGTCGCGCTGACCGCCACGCCGGCGCTGCATACCGTGCAGATCTTCGGTAATCCGGTTTATCGCTATACCTACCGCACTGCAGTCATTGACGGTTATCTGATCGACCAGGATCCGCCGATTCAGATCATAACCCGCAACGCACAGGAGGGCGTCTATCTCGCTCAGGGGGCGCAGGTAGAACGCATTAGCTCGCAGGGTGAAATGATCAACGATATCCTGGAAGATGAGCAGGAATTTGAGGTTGCCAGTTTTAACCGCGATGTGATTATTCCCGGATTTAACCGCGCTGTTTGTAATGAACTGACCGAGTATCTTGATCCGACCGGGCTGCAAAAAACACTGGTGTTTTGTGTCACGAATGCCCATGCGGATATGGTGGTGGAAGAGTTACGTGCCGCGTTTAAGAAAAAGTATCCTCAGCTGGAACATGACGCGATTATCAAGATTACCGGCGATGCCGATAAAGACTCACGCAAAGTTCAGACCATGATCACCCGCTTTAACAAAGAGCGTCTACCGAATATCGTCGTCACCGTCGATCTACTGACCACCGGCGTGGATATTCCATCAATCTGTAATATCGTTTTCCTGCGTAAAGTTCGCAGCCGCATTCTGTACGAGCAGATGAAAGGCCGTGCGACACGTCTGTGTCCGGAGGTGGCAAAAACCAGCTTTAAGATTTTTGACTGTGTCGATATCTATGGCTCGCTGGAAAGTGTCGATACCATGCGCCCGGTGGTTGTCCGTCCTCAGGTCGAACTGCAAACGCTGGTCAATGAAATCACCGATTCCGAGACCCACAAAACGATCGAGGCAGATGGTCGCAGCTTTGCCGAGCACAGCCATGAACAGCTGGTCGCTAAGCTCCAGCGTATTATCGGCCTGGCCACATTCAACCGTGACCGCAGCGAAACGGTAGATAAGCAGGTGCGTCGTCTGGATGAACTATGCCAGGACGCGGCAGGCGTTAATTTTAACGGTTTCGCTTCGCGTCTGCGGGAAAAAGGGGTGAACTGGAGTGCTGAAGTCTTAAACAAACTGCCAGTCTTCATTGCCCGTCTTGAGAAGCTGAAAGCCGATATCAACAGCCTGAATGATGCGCCAATCTTCCTCGATATTGACGACGAAGTGGTAAGCGTTAAGTCGCTCTATGGGAATTACGACACGCCGCAGGATTTCCTCGAAGCCTTTGATTCGCTGGTGCAACGTTCCCCTAATGCGCAGCCCGCCCTGCAGGCAGTGATCAATCGTCCGCGCGATCTTACACGCAAAGGACTGGTCGAACTGCAGGAGTGGTTTGATCGCCAGCACTTCGAGGAGTCTTCCCTGCGCAAAGCCTGGAAAGAGACACGCAATGAAGATGTCGCCGCCCGCCTGATCGGCCATATTCGCCGTGCAGCGGTGGGCGATGCGCTGAAGCCATTTGATGAACGTGTCGACCATGCCCTTGAGCGCATCAAAGGCGAAAACGACTGGAACAGTGAGCAACTGATCTGGCTCGATCGTTTAGCCACCGCGCTGAAAGAGAAGGTGGTGCTTGATGACGACGTCTTCAAAACGGGTAATTTCCATCGCCGTGGCGGCAAAACGATGCTGCAAAATACGTTCGACGATGATCTCGATAACCTGCTCGATAAGTTCAGCGATTACATCTGGGACGAGCCTGCTTAACGCGTTATCATCCCCGGCAATGTCTTCTTCTGCGGCCCTGAACAGGGCCGCTGTTTATTTACGGAATACGCAATGAACAACAACGATCTGGTCGCGAAGCTGTGGAAGCTCTGCGACAACCTGCGCGACGGCGGCGTCTCCTATCAAAACTACGTTAACGAACTCGCCTCGCTGCTGTTTATGAAGATGTGTAAAGAGACCGGTCAGGAAGCGGACTACCTGCCTGAGGGCTATCGCTGGGATGATCTGAAAGCCCGCATCGGCCAGGATCAGCTACAGTTCTACCGTAACCTGCTGGTGCATCTGGGCGCTGATAACCAGAAACTGGTGCAGGCGGTATTTCAGAACGTCAACACCACGATCACTCAGCCAAAACAGTTAACCGAGCTGGTCAGCAATATGGATTCGCTGGACTGGTATAACGGTGCGCACGGAAAATCCCGCGATGACTTCGGCGATATGTACGAAGGGCTGTTACAGAAGAACGCGAACGAAACCAAGTCAGGAGCCGGTCAGTACTTCACCCCGCGTCCGCTGATCAAAACCATTATTCACCTGCTGAAACCGCAGCCGCGTGAAATCGTGCAGGACCCGGCAGCCGGTACAGCGGGCTTTCTGATTGAAGCCGATCGCTACGTTAAGTCGCAGACCAACGATCTGGATGACCTGGATAACGATACGCAGGATTTCCAGATCCATCGCGCTTTCGTGGGTCTGGAACTGGTGCCGGGCACCCGCCGTCTGGCGCTGATGAACTGCCTGCTGCACGACATCGAAGGGAACCTCGATCACGGTGGCGCGATCCGTCTGGGAAACACGCTGGGTAGCGATGGTGAAACATTGCCGATGGCGCATGTGGTCGCGACCAACCCCCCGTTTGGCAGCGCAGCGGGCACCAACATCACCCGTACCTTCGTTCATCCGACCAGTAACAAACAGCTCTGCTTTATGCAGCATATCGTTGAAACCCTGCTCCCTGGCGGCCGTGCAGCGGTGGTAGTACCGGATAACGTGTTGTTTGAAGGTGGCAAAGGGACCGACATTCGTCGCGATCTGATGGATAAGTGTCATCTGCATACTATTCTGCGCCTGCCAACCGGTATTTTTTACGCTCAGGGCGTGAAAACCAACGTGCTGTTCTTCACCAAGGGCACCGTGGCGAAGCCGACGCAGGATAAGAACTGCACCGATGACGTCTGGGTCTATGACCTGCGAACTAATATGCCGAGCTTTGGCAAGCGCACGCCGTTTACCGACGACCATTTAAAGCCGTTTGAGCGCGTATATGGTGAAGACCCGCACGGCTTAAGCCCGCGTAGCGAGGGGGAGTGGAGTTTTAACGCTGAAGAGGCAGACATTGCCGACAGCGAAGAGAACAAAAACACCGATCAGCATCTGGCGACCAGCCGCTGGCGCAAATTCAGCCGCGAGTGGATCCGCACGGCGAAGTCCGATTCGCTGGATATCTCCTGGCTAAAAGATAAAGACAGCATCGATGCCGACAACTTGCCGGAACCCGATATTTTAGCGGCACAAGCGATGGGCGAACTGGTGCAGGCGATGGGCGAACTGGATGCATTGATGCGTGAACTGGGTGCAGGCGATGAAGCCGATGCGCAGCGTCAGTTGCTGCAGGAAGCGTTTGGTGAGGTGAAGGAATGAAAGCAACATTGTATCCCTCGGACTGGGGCAATGCGTCTTTGGAAGAAGTATCAATTCACATTATTGGTGGAGATTGGGGTAAAGACCCAGATTTCATTGATCAGGGATACGAATCTGTAGCCTGTATACGTGGTGCTGAATTCAAAAACTGGAAAAGAGATTTCGGTAAAACCGCTGTTAACAGGAAAGTAAAATTTTCTAGCCTCTCAACTCGTAACTTATTGAAAAATGATATTTTAGTCGAAATATCTGGTGGTGGTCCTGATCAGCCAGTTGGTCGGACTGTGTTAATAGATGAAAATGTCCTTAACCAACATAAGTTACCGCTGGTTTGTACAAATTTCCTACGATTAGTTAGGCTAAGCAATAATATTAACTCCGTTTTTGTTAATCGTTATTTGGAATTCTTTTATAACTCTGGTGAAGTTATAAAATATCAAAGCGGAAGTAACAATTTGAGGAATCTTAAATTCAAAGATTACTCAGCTCTTAAAATACCACTTCCGCCACTTGCCGAGCAAAAAATAATCGCTGAAAAACTCGATACGCTGCTGGCGCAGGTAGACAGCACCAAAGCACGCCTTGAGAAAATTCCCAAAATCCTGAAACGTTTTCGCCAGGCGGTGCTGGCTGCTGCGGTGGAAGGTAAATTAACTAAAGTATGGCGAAAGGAAAACCCTACTAAAACGACACATAATTTATTAAAAAATCATGTACCGCTACCTCGCCCCGCACGCTGGAAAACACGCTCTACATCATTGATACGTGGTGTTTACGCAACAGCTGTAGGTAATCCTAGAGACTCAAAAGTTTCAGAGTGGCAGTGGGTATCTCTCGTAGATGTTGCACGAATGGAATCTGGACACACGCCAAGTCGAAGTAGGTCAGATTATTGGGGAGGTGATATCTGCTGGATAGGAATCAAGGATGCCAACAAAAACCATGCTTCAACTATAATGGATACAGAGCAAAAAACTAATGAGCTTGGTCTTCTTAATTCTGCAAGTAGACTATTACCGGAAGGTACAGTTTGTATAAGTAGGACTGCATCCGTTGGGTATGTTGTGAAGATGGGAAAATCTATGGCAACGAGCCAGGATTTCGTCAATTGGGTGCCATCGGAAGTAATTTATGGCGATTGGTTAAAATGGCTTTTTGTGGCTGAAAAAGAGTCATTGTTTAGATTTGGTAAGGGTTCTACACATACAACAATTTATTTTCCTGAATGGCTATCGCTACATATTTTATTGCCACACATAGAGGAGCAACACGAAATCGTCCGCCGCGTAGAACAGCTCTTCGCCTATGCTGACACCATAGAAAAACAGGTCAACAACGCACTTGCCCGCGTAAACAACCTGACACAATCCATCCTGGCGAAAGCATTCCGTGGTGAACTCACCGCCCAGTGGCGTGCAGAAAACCCTGAATTAATCAGCGGAGAAAACAGCGCCGCCACGTTGCTGGAAAAAATCAAAGCCGAACGGGCAGCCAGCGCAGGTAAAAAAGCCTCGCGTAAAAAATCCTGATTATTATTTTTTGCGCACCTTCATGGTGCGCTTCTTATTATTTCCTGCTAAAAAGTCCTTAAGCTTTATATTCAAATGATTTTATAAATAGCTTATTCAGGGCTGTTTTAAGCTGGACTTTGCATCTCTTTACTGATGATATATACAGGTATTTAGCGCGGCGCGGATGTGCTGCAACACACCCGCGCCGCTAATCACAATCACTGTTTATAGGGAATAGTAATCATGACTGACACCCATTCTATTGCACAACCGTCTGAACCAGAAGTCTCCCCGGCAAATAACCGGCAATTAACGGTTGGCTACGCGAGTCGCTATCCGGATTACAGCCGGATTCCCGCCATCACCATGAAAGGGCAATGGCTGGAAGCTGCCGGTTTTGCTACCGGGACAACAGTAGATGTAAAGGTAATGGAAGGCTGTATTGTGCTTACCGCCCGACAGGAGAGCGAACTGATGCAGTCGCTGCGCCAGGTGTGCAAACTGTCGGCGCGGAAACAAAAGCAGGTTCAGGAGTTTATTCAGGTCATATCAGGTAAACAGAAAGTCATCTGAATGAAAAGCCGCTCCCGATATCGCATCGGGAGTGGTTAACTATCAGGACCAGAACAATTCTACCAGCGCATCCGTTGCCGGGCTTTCTTTACTGTTGGCCACGTTCACCGTATTGCAGCCTGACGCCTTAATGCCCGACTGCAAAGAAATACTATCCCCGACGTCAACGTTATATCCACTTCATACAAAGTGAATGCGCCAGCAAACCATTCTTTGATAAAAGAGAATATTCAGCCTCTGCCGACATTTGCCATCTACATAATTAACGGGATGCTGAGGCGGCTTTTATCCCCTCAGGCTTTAAACACCTGCGTCTGATGCCACTCAATAAACCGCTCAGCAGGCCACAGCGTTTTATCTCTAGGTAGATGAAGCCTGTGTCCTTCAAGCGCCCAGAAAAGCTGGTCTACAATGGGGCTACGATTGACCCCACCTGATATATGAATCTTCAGATCTTCATCAATGCCGATAGCACCTTTGTCGAATGCAGAATGGTGTACGGAGCAGAGGGCCAGTCCGTTATTGACTTCACAAGGGCCACCATATTGCTTCCAGCGTATGTGCGCCGCCTCAAGTCCGACCAGCGCGCCATCCAGTCGCAGGTCATACCCGCAAATGGCGCATTGCGAGTGATAAGCCCTTAAAATCATGTCGCGAAAGCGAGGGTCGCGAGTTCTCATCAGCGTGACTAAATCGAAGCCTAACAGTTCGGCCAGTTTAATCTGGAGACTCTCGGGAAAGCGCTCAGTCAGAATCTGCTGCGCCAGTTTGTCGATCAGGGCTGGATTTTTTTGCAGCGTTTGATAATTCTCTTCATCAAATCCGCCGCAAACCTGATTTTCAATCAGCTCGCGCTTAGTCGGCTGGATGTTACCTTTACGAGGTCTGCAGTTCTCTGTGTTTTCCAGCGTCCAGAATCCATCTGTTCTCAAACGCCAGAAAGGCATATTGGGATAGTACTCACGCCTTTTCGGACCAAACTCAATCAGCAGCCTGGTTAACGGCTCGTCAATCTCATTTCCATAGTTAAATAGCCGCGAATGACCTTTCCTGTATTGGGATAATACATAGAGCAGCAATAGAGGTTTATGAGGGGCGCATTGATCGCCTTTGCGCCAGACCGCTACATCGGAAATTGAAGTCTGAAGTGATTGGGCTGGAGTCATAGTCAGGGCTAAGCAACGGATAATTATTGCGATCATGCTCTTAAAAAGTATGAGATTCAATGCATGCTCACGAGAACATTCTGTGAGTTGCGTCCGTCAAATCAGATCACCACCGGCTCCATGCTAAACTGCATAAATGCTATCGCAATATGAACCCTTGCTGATGAGGTTGTACCTGCATTGAGCCGACTGACCGGACGCAATCCACTGAACAGGAAATTGTTGTGGCGATGCCGATCTCTGCCGCTGGTCATCGCGCTGCTACTGACAGGATGCGCTCGCTCTGACGCGCTGTGGACGGTCACGCATGACCTCTGCATGAATAACTATCACTACCGTCGCGATCCGGCACCCTGCCAGCAAATCTATCTGCCGCAGGACAGTACACAGGGCTACAGCATCATCCAGAATCCTCGCCATAAGCTGCACTTTATTCTGGTGCCCACGGTGGCGATGTCCGGCATTGAGAGCATTACGCTGTCGCGTCCCAGAGGTCCCGATTATTTCGGCTACGCCTGGTTAATGCGTTATCGTCTGATGGCGGCCTACGGTGCTGAAGTGCCTGAGGATCGGCTCGGCATGGCGCTGAATTCCGCTTATGGCCGCAGCCAGAATCAATTGCATATTCATCTGACCTGCCTGCGGGAAGATGTCTATCGCCAGCTTCAGGCCGAGCGCCCCTTTATTTATAATGACTGGCGACCCTTGCCCGACCGTTTGCTGAATCACACCTACTATGCCCGTCGCGTTATGCAGCCGACAGCGATGGGGATCTATCCTGTTTCCTCCGTGGCGCACCATTTTCATCTGTCCTCGCCGCAGCTGGCGGAGTCTGGTGTGGCGCTCATCCCGGCGACGTTCTCGGGAGAAAAAGGGTTTATCCTGCTAACCACCCGGCGCGGCTGGGATAAGGGCAATCGGGCGTCCGTTGAGTCGTTACTGGATAAACGCTGCGCTATTCTCTCAGCGTCGCCAGCTGACGTTTCAGCCGTGAGTAAACAAACCTCATCCCCCTGAATCCTCTCCCGATCCAGCCACTTTGGTGCAATCAAACCCTCTGATAGCAGGAACCTGGCTAACGAGGACGATCGCCTGTGCATCGGTTTCGTAAACATTGAATCAGGTTCATGTCCTCCCGGTATAGTGAGATCTCGTAGTGATTTATGAGACCAGTCCTTAGGTGACCAGAAAGGCAAAGCCAGCCTCAGGATGCTGCCCTCAAAATGCGCTCTGATGTTTTTATAAACAAACCCATGCTAGACTTAATAGAAGTTATTAACTGTTATTAACCGAGGTAATCCTTATGGGTTCTCTTACAAAACAGACCATTAGCGCACAGATACCCACCGAGCTGGCTGATGCTATAGAAAATCTGGCTGTGGAGCTGGATCGTTCTAAAAGCTGGATCATCAAGGAAGCGTTGACCACTATGCTGGCTGAAAGGGAACGGCGTCATCAGAGCATTCAGGCTGGTCTTGCCGATGTAGATGCCGGGCGTGTAGTAAGTCACTCGGACCTTGTTGAATTTGGTAATCGTTTAAAGAAAAGCTGATAAATGGAAATTTACTGGACGCTTAAAGCTCAGGATGACCTGGAACGCATCTACCGTTTTGCTCTTCAGTACAGCCGCCAGCATGCTGATGATGTCTTAGACCGCGTGATAATCGGCAGTGCTGGCCTCAAGGCACACCCAGCAATCGGCATACAGCAGGTTCGATATGAACCTCGGGAAGTTCGAAAGGTGATACTGGATGACTACGAGATTCACTACGAACTTCGTGATAATGCCATCTACATCGTGGATCTGTGGCATACAAAAGAAGAGCGATGAGCCTGACGATGGCTGTTGCTTACTGATCTGATACTTATTTAAAGCTCACTTCTCAAAACCCAAAAAAGACACTGATCCATCAGTGCCTTTCCCAGCTTCAACTCCCAGCCATCCACCACAAAACCCCTTACCGATACAGCCCCGCTTTTCCCACCGAACTAAATAGCGCCATCTTCGCCGCGACCACTTCACTCGCCGCCTGCATCGGTCTAACAAACAAGGCATTAGGCTCGTGTCCGCCCTGTTTCAGCTCCTGTTCCAGTGCCACGAAGAACGCCTTCTTCATGTCGCTGGAGATATTAATTTTCCCGACGCCATAACGGATCGACTCCGCGACCTCGCTGTCTTTATTGCCCGAACCGCCATGCAGGACCAGCGGGATATCGACCACCTTACGGATCTGCTGCAGGCGCTCGATATCCAGCTTCGGCTGCTTCCCTTTGGGGTAGAGGCCATGCGAGGTACCGATAGCGACCGCCAGCGTGTCGGTGCCGGTCTCGCGGACAAAGGTCCCGGCCTGCTGCGGATCGGTATAGAGAATCTCGTTACTGCCGCCTTCGCCGCTGCCTTCCGCCACACCAATGGTGCCCAGCTCTGCTTCCACAGAGACATTAATCGTGTGCGCTATCTCGACAATCTTTTTCGTCAGCGCAATGTTCTGCTCAAAAGGGTGAGACGAGGCGTCAATCATCACCGAGGTAAAACCGGCGTAGATCGCCTTCATCACCTCTTCCAGCGTGCGGCCGTGGTCCAGATGGATCACCACCGGCACGCGCGCCTGAATCGCCAGCGTCCGCAGATAGCCGATGAATTCCGGGCCGGTAAACGCCATCTCTTCAGGATGAATCTCCAGAATCAGCGGGGAATCCAGTCGCTCGGCAGTCTCAACCGCCACGCGTCCAAACTCTGCGCTGGCGATGTTGAACGCGCCCACACCAAACTGATGACGCTGGGCAACGCTGAGCAGATCTTTCATGTTGTAAAGCATAGGTTTTATCCTTGTTTTGCAGGAACGGAGATATCTTTTTTCAGGAACAACAGGATCAGCGCCGTCAGCAAACTGCCTGCGGCAATCGCAAACAGATAACCCATGACGTTGCTGATCACGTTAGGAATGAAGATGACGAAAATGCCGCCGTGCGGAGCGCGTGACGCGCAGCCCAGCATCATCGACAGGGCGCCCGCTAATCCGGAACCCGCCACAATGGCCGGGATGACGCGCAGCGGATCGGCAACCGCGTAAGGGATCGCACCTTCGGTAATGAATGAGAGGCCGAGGATGTAGGTGACCTTGCCGGTCTCGCGCTCCTGCTCGGTAAACTTGCGGCGGAAGAGGGTGGTCGCCAGCGCGATGCCCAGCGGCGGCACCATGCCCGCCGCCATGCAGGCCGCAATCGGTCCGTAAATCCCGCTCGACATCAGGCCAATCGCAAACATACAGACGGTTTTATTCAGCGGGCCGCCCATATCAAACGCCACCATCATGCCGAACAGCAGACCAAGGATCGCCGCGTTGGTGTTACCCAGCGAACTGAGGAAGGCGGTCAGCCAGCCGAGCAGCATTTTGATTGGCTCACCAATCAGCAGCACCATCAGTGCGCCGGTCAGTAGCACGCTCAGCAGCGGCACAATTAAAATCGGTTTTAACCCGGCGACCGATTTGGGCAGATGGATATGGTTGGTGATGAGCAGCGTGATGTATCCGGCCAGGAAGCCGGCAATCAGCGCGCCAAGGAAGCCGGAGCCGGTGTGGATCGCCATCATCCCGCCCACCGCGCCCGCCACGATGCCCGCTTTGCCGCTGATGGACTGGCTGATCCCCAGCGCAAGAATCGGCAGCATCAGAGCAAAGGCCGAACCGCCACCGATGTCCGAAAGCATCTTCGCTATCGGGCTGAAGTTAGCGTCCCCTGGTGTGGCCGCCGTAATTCCGAATGAAAAGCTCAGGGCGATCAGAATGCCGCCAGCCACCACAAACGGGATCATCAGGTTTACGCCAGTGATCAGGTGCACATAAATCTCTGAGATCCAGGAACGGGAACCTGACGCCTCGCGGGCACTGTTAGCCGGTTCAGACGCATTGTTCTGTGGGGCAGAATCGACCAGCCTGGGCGCCAGTTCACCGTTCACAATGGCGCTGAGCAATCCTTCAGCGTCTTTCGCGGCACGGGTAACAGGGACCTCGATCACGTTTTTGTGCTGGAAGCGCGCCATCTCAACTTTTTTATCTGCGGCGATTAACACCACGTCGGCCTGATGAATATCGTCGTCGCTGAAAATATATTCGCTTTCAATCGCGCCCTGGGTTTCAACTAATACATTCAGGCCCAGTTTTTTAGCCGCTTTTTTTAAATTACTTTCGGCAAGGTAGGTGTGGGCGACACCTGTAGGACAGGCGGTAATGGCAATGATGTTCATAAACGTTCTCCAGTGAAAATTTTATATTTATGTTTTTCGGTCTGAAGGGATGGCTACAACCTGGAATACCTCCTTTAGTTTTTATTTCATAATGCCTCCGGTTTATTCAGGCCCCCGAGCGGGATAACAGTAAATGAAACATCTCTTCGCGATGCGCCACATTCAGTAATTGCTCAACGACATCTTCATCACCTAACGCAATGGATATTTTGGCGAGCATTTTAATATGGCCAACATCTTTATCGGACTCTTTAACCGCGAAGAGAATAACCAGCCGGACTTTGGTGCCGTCGATGGTTTCCCATGGAATATCCCGACGTAAACGGCCCACGGCAATCCGGGTTTTAGCAACGGCAGCAGATTTACCGTGCGGAATAGCAATGTGATTTTCAAATCCGGTGGAGCCTAATTCCTCACGCAGATAAACATCGTTCAGAAACGCGGCTTTATCGGTGACCGCGCCGGTCTGGCAGAGCAGATCGGTCAGCTGAGAAATAATCTGCTCTTTCGTCTGGCAATCGACATCGAGAATAATACATTCTTCTGTCAGGACTTCATTAATAGCCACGGCTGTAGTCATCTTGATTCTCCATTATTAATTAATCGAATTCGATACCAGACATTCCGTTACTCTTGCGATATCTTTCGCCGAAAACAGGGCCGAGACATAGACCACCGGTTTTTCCAGCGGCTCCAGCCGGATGGTGGAGATCACCACGTCACACTCATGTCGTTTCAGGGAATCCGCGATGTTTTTCCCTGGCACGATGTCGATAATCTTCCAGTCAGGAAAGGCGCGGATAATCCGCCCGTACAGCAGCTGCGAGGTGCCCAGACCGCTGGAGCAGACCAGCAAGACCCGTTTTACCTTGATGCTGTTTTCGATGGCGGCCTGAATATGCACCGTCAGGTACGCCACCTCATCGTCACTAATCTCATCCAGGCTATACTCCTCCGTCAGCTGGCTGATGACCGCTTTGACGGCGGCGAACACCGTTCCCAGCTCGGTCTGGATATCATGCAGCAGCGGATTTTTAATCCGGATGTGATATCTGAGGCGGTTCAGCATCGGCTTAATATGCGAGGACAGCGAAGCCTGCAGGTTCTGGTCGGTGGTGATTTCAATGTTGATGCGCTGGGCTACACGGGCAATCAGCGCCTCCGCAAAGCGGGTCTCACGTTCGGATATCAGCGAGTCATCGTGCTGTGGCGTCTCGCCGCCCGCTTTACCGGAAGAGACCAGATACTGATAGATGGAGTGCGACTCTTCGGCCACCAGCACCGTGTTGTAAGCGGTCTCGATGCGTTCTATTACCGCCAGCGAAACCTGCCAGGCGTGATGATCGCTGACCCGGCTCATGGTCACCGCGCGGGCATCGGTCCTGTGCATTGGCGAGTGACTCCGGTGGATCAGCACCAGAATATGGGTAAACAAATTGATGTAGTAAGGATCGCTAATCGTGTATTGCAGCTGCTGTTCAATAAAATTAATTAATTGCAGGGTAAAATGGACAGCCTGCTGACCAAACTTCTCTGAAAGCTCCTGTAGTGTGCTTTCATCCAGACGGCTTTCCATCATGTCCTGACGGTTATAAATGGATTTTAATACCAGCGCTTTCATCGCCATGCGAATATTCTGGTCACTGCCTTTTATGCTGGTGCCGACACGGCTTTTTAATAAGGTTAAATCAAACTGATGTAACCAGGCTTCCAATGTTTTTAAATCATTCACTATTGAAGCACGACTGATAAAATATTTATCCGCCAGTTCGCTGATCGATGAACTTTTGGGTGACAGCATTAATAAATCAGACGCTATTTTCAGCATCCGGAAGTTACTGCTGAAATCATCGACCTCGGTTGAGAAAATCCGGCGCGCGGCTATTTCTGACTGCGCATCTGCGAATTTAATTGTGATCCCTCTCTCACTTTTACCGCTAAGGTTGATTCCCTGGTCAGAGAGTTTCTCGTTAATATCCGCGATGTCGCGGCGTAAGGTTCGGGTGGTGATGGCTGTTTTTTCTGAAATAGAGTGCAGGCTCACATAACTGTTATGAGAAATAAGCTGTCGCATAATCGTCAGTTGCCGCTCAGTCAGCGCCTTCATCATCATAAGGTTCCGCTTAATCAGTTATTCACCTTGTCAGTTATCATCTAAGCAAAGGCACTATGCCATGTAAATATTAAAACATGGCCACAACCCGGTTGACTGACTGACCACCGGGAAGGAGATTTTTTAAATATTTGAGAGGAGATAAAAGAATATCGGGACAGGGAAGGTGACACCAGGCTGGAGGTTTGATGGGCAGGTCAGTGTGTGAGTTCTGGCGTTTGCTGCCCCATCAGCAGGGGCAGCAAACCTGACTTTACCTCTCCCGCAGCGCTTCCTTCGCCCGGTTCAGCGGTTTCAGCAGATACTCCATAATGGTTTTGCTGCCGGTGTGGATTTCACTCATCGCGATCATCCCCGGATAAACCGGAAATTGTTTGCCCTTTTTATTCACCAGATAATCCTTATCGGTGCGGATGTAGACGCGGTAATAGTACTGGTCGCGATGGACTTCATCCTGAATGGTGTCGGGGGAAATAGAGGCCACTTTGCCCTCAAGACCGCCATAGATGTTGTAGTCATAGGCGGTCAGCTTCACCACCGCACGCTGGCCGGGCGTGATGAAGGCGACATCGCGCGGGGCAATCTGCGCTTCAATCATCAGCTGCTCATCCAGCGGCACAATCTCCATCAGATTGCCGCGCTGCGGGATAACGCCACCGACCGTGTTCACCTCGATATCCTTCACTATCCCTCTGACTGGTGTGACGATCACCGTGCGCTTCAGCGAGTCCGCCCGCCCGATAATAATCGAGCGCTGAGATGCCGCTTCGGCATTGGCTTTCGCCAGCTCCTCACGCGCCTGAACGATGTAGTGATTCTCCGCGTCATTAAGTTTGTTCTGCAGCTCATTAGCCTGGCGTTTCAGGCGCAGCACTTCCACGTTACTGGCTGCGCCTTTTGCCACCAGCGAAGAGGTTAGCTTGAGTTCACGGTTGATCAGACTCAGCGCTTCGGTCAGTCCGCTGAGGGTTTTGCTGTAGTTCTCACGGCGCGAATGATAGAGCGCGGTTTCGGCCGCTACCAGCGCCGGGTCGGCGATGACCTCCGGCGGAAAGGTCAGCGGCGTGCCTGCGGTCTCAGCCTGGAGGCGGGCGGCGGTCGCCAGTGCGGCACGTAAGCGTGACGTGCTCTCCTGCACACCCGAGTCAATCTGGGTCGGATCCAGCAGGGCCAGAACCTGGCCGGCGGCAACCACATCGCCTTCGTGAACCCTAAGCTCTTTCAGGATCCCGCCCTCCAGCGACTGGATGATCTGCTCGTGTGAGCTGGGGACTACTTTGCCGACACCGACAGTGACTTCATCCAGTTCGAAGGTCGAGGCCCAGATAAAGAATAACAGCAGCATGACCAGCACCGACATGATAATCAGGCCGCCGGAAGAGACGTGTTTACGGGAAAGCAGAGGTTTCTTTTTGCGGAATAAGGAGAAAATCATGCTTCTGCTCCCTGCGGTTTCACATTCACTTTGCCCTGATGAGGCGCGGCGCTGGCTTCGGGTCTGGTGACCAGCATCTCTGCTTTTGATCCATCCCGCGCAATCCTGCCTTTATCGATCAGCATAATGCGATCGACCAGCTGCAATACCGCCGGACGGTGAGTGGCGATAATCAGCGTCCGGTTACCCATCCACGTCATCAGCCGTTCAATCAGATGTTTTTCAGCGGCATCATCCAGCCAGGCGGTGGGTTCATCCAGCAGCAGCACGCTGGGCTGGCGGAGCAGGGTGCGCGCAAGTAACAGCTGCTGACGCTGCCCGCCCGACAATCCTTTGCCGCCCTCCTGCAACAGATTATCCATGCCTTCCGGCAACCGCTGAATAAAGTCGAGTGCGCCGCTGATCTTCAGGGCCTGGAGCATCTCCTCTTCCGTCGCCAGTGGCATGCCCAGCCGTAAGTTCTCGCGGATCGTGCCGTAGAACAGGGATGCGTTCTGGGTCAGCAGCCCGACGTCACGCCGGACATCCAGCGGGTCAATGGAGGAAAGCCGCACGCCATCCAGCAGCAGAGCACCTTCGCCCGGCTGCAACAGACCGGCCATCAGCTGCAACAGCGTTGATTTGCCGGACCCGTTACGTCCCAGCAGCGCCACTTTCTCACCGGCTTTAATCTTCAGCTTTTTCACCGTCAGCACCGGTTCTGGGGCGTTCACGTCGTAGCGATAGATCACGTCGGAGAAGGCATATTCACCCGCGATCCGTGGACGATGAACCCGGACGCTGCGCGCTGGCTGATCGACCTCGCTGTTGAGCAGGTTCTCCAGTCCTTCGCGCGCCACTTTCGCCTGCTGCCAGCGGCCAAAAATCATCGCCAGCTGCCCCAGCGGGGCCATCATCCGTGACGCCAGCATCGAGCAGCCGATCAACACGCCAGTAGAGAGGTCGCCACTCATGGCAAAAAAGGCCCCCACCAGCACCACGCTGACATAGGCAACGGTCTGGACTTCACTGGTCCAGCTCATCAGCAGGCCGCTGATAAACCGCTGCTTCTTCGAGGATTGACTGATCACCTCGTTCAGGTGATTCCACTGGTTCTGAAAGTAGGGCTCTGCGCGCAACAGCTTGATGTCATCCATGCCCTGCACGGTCTCAACCAGCATGGCGCTGCGCAACGCAGACTCACGCATGGTCGCTTTGGAGAGCGTCGCCAGCGAGCCCTGCGCCAGCAGGCCCGGAATAACAATTAGCGGAATCGCCGCCAGCGGAACCAGCACCAGCCAGCCGCCCAGCAGCCAGAGGATGAACAGAAAAATGATCAGGAAAGGCAGATCGGCAATCGCGGAGATGGTGGTGGAGGTGATCAGTTCACGGATCTGTTCAAGCTCGCGAATCTGGGCAATAAACGATCCGGTCGATTTGGGACGTTGATCGTTACGGATACGCAACGCGTGTCCAAAAACACGATCGGAGATACGCAGATCTGCGCTTTTACCGGCGACATCAGAGATATGCGTGCGGATAATGCGCATCACAAACACGCAGGTCAGGGCAATCATCACGCCACCAAACAGCACCCAGAGAGAGGGAACCGACTGAGAAGGGATCACCCGATCATACACCTGCATGGTAAACAGCATCGCAGAGAGGCCAAGCACGTTGGAGATCAGCGACGCAAACATCACGTTCACATAAGCTGGCCACTCACGAAGAATGGTCTGCCACAGCCAGTCGGCACGGTGCGGCTTAATGTAGTCATCCACCCGCGCATCTGGCACGGAAGACTCTGGCTTCGCCAGCAGCACGCGCTCTGCATGCTGCGACAGCTCTTCAATACTCAGCGTGGTCTGCAGCTGTTTTTCACCGCTCAGCATCACGCTGACCTGGCCATTTTCGCCCACCGTGGTGATGACGCCGACGCCGCGAGGACCGAAATCGACGATCAACGGCATACGCCACGGATCGAGCTGATCCGGATCAAACGCATCAAAAATCACCAGCAGGCCGAGCTGACGCGCCATATTCTCAATCAGGGCATCCTGTGAAAGGTGGTGCAGGTGCCATTCCGCTTCCCCTTTCACCCGTTCAGGTGAACCATCCAGCCGGTAATGTTTCGCCACCAGTAACAGTGCTTCCAGCCAGGGGGTATACGCCTGCTTCGGCTCAGGCTGAGCGGAACGCTTTTGACTGCCAGACAGGTTGTTCATGGTTATCTTCTCTTAATTGCTGACAGAATTACGGCGCAATGCGCAGTCCCTGAATGACCTGGTTATTTAAATTAAATGCTTCCCGCGCCATACCGGTCACCACCAGATAATTAACCGAGGACGCCCACAGGTCGCAGCGCGCATTAATTAAATCCTGCTGAGCCCGACTTATTTCCTGTTCGGCATTGAGTAAATCGAGGACATTGCGGTTACCCAGCGATAAATATTGCTCACGATAAAGGGAGCGAGTTTCCACAATGGTTTTCATCCGGCGCGTCAGCAGGCTGATATTTTTTTGTAATCCCTTTACGCTCTGGAAGTAATGTCGTTGCTGATCGCTGATCTCCAGTTTTTTACTGGCAATGGTGGTTCTGGCCGCTTCCAGCGCGCGGGCACTGGCACTTTCCTGCGCCACTAATGCGCCACCCTGATAAAGCGTGCTGTTAACGGAGAGATAAACATTCTGGTACTGGCTATGACGCTGATAATCCGCAATGTCACCAATATATTTATTGGTGTTGGCTTCAAGCGATACAGTGGGATAGCGCTGTGCTTTGTAATTACGCAACTCGGCCAGTGCCACGGCAGCCTCGGCCTGGGCGACTAAAATAGTCGGGTTACGGTTTAAATCAATCCGGGCATGCTGACGCTCAATCAGCGGCAGCAGTGAGACCGGCGCGGATATGTTCTGCCCGGCGACCGGCTGTCCCATCAGGGATTGCAGATGGTATTTCTGCTGCTGGAGTTTGATTTCCAAATCCAGTTGCTCGGCCTGTGCCGCTTCAACGCGCGCCTGCGCCTGAACCGGATCCACACGGGTGCTGGCACCGGCATCGGCACGCAATTGCGTCAGCGCCAGGATATCGTGCAGCGCTTTCACCTCTTTTCTGGAATTATCAAGCAGCTGCGTCGAGCGGTAGACCTCATTCAGTGCCAGTGCGGTTTGTTCGATAATGGTGTCGATCTGTATCAGCACCGTTGCCTGCTGGCGCAGATATTTTGCGCTGGCCTGATCAACCAGGCTGCCGGTTTTACCAAAGTCGTAGAGCATCTGAGAGAGACCGACGGTAGCGATATGGCCGTTGCTGTTCTCCTGCTGGCGGCCGCTTGTGACCCCCGCTTTTATAGCGGGCAGATAGCCTGCTCTGGCACCATCCATAGTGAAGGCTGATGATTCCAGCGCCGCAATGCTGCTGCTGATGGCGGGATGATGATTTACCGCCAGCTGAATAGCCGCCTGCCAGTCAGCCGGAAAGCGTTCAGCCCCGTTCGGCTCCGCAGGCTGCATGTCAATTTCTGCCGGATTAATGTGTAATGTGTCTGCCAGCGCAGATCCGCCTGCAGGCAACGTTCCGGGATCCGGCGTTTTAGAAAACAGGCCCCAGAAACCGGCGGGTGCTTCATTAACGGTGGGTTTGCTGCCTGATAAAATTTTTTGATCTGCAGCAAAAGAATAGTGGGTAATAAAAACGCAGTGCAAAATAATAATAATTTTTTTCATGATGTTTAGATAATTAACGCTATCTCCGTCATAAAAGGGCGATTTAAGGCGCGGGGAAAGAGCAGGCTGGGTTATTTAACCCAGCCTGCTTTAAGTGCAGATATTAATTATCCGATGGTGACATCGTCTTCAATATATAACTGTACCACGGAGCCATCGGCGGCAGAACTGGTGTAGTGGTTATAGTTAACCCCATTTGCCACTAATCCATCGGCCTGATCCCAGTGGCCTTTCAGCGTTACCGTGTCGCCATTTTCCCCTCTGACATATAACGTATTATCGTTATCCGTTACCTTCAGCAGACTTTCTGCACTTACGACCAGATTGTCTTTTCCGGCATCTTTCATCAGGTCGATGGTTTCAATATTGTTGACCCTGGCCGAGATATCACTGAGGTTCAGCGTTCCCGTGCCGTGCCAGGCCAGCGTATCGTTACCCTCTGCGCCGTTGATAGAGACGAAGCTGGTGTCATAGACTTCGAAAACATCTGCACCGCTGGTGCCGGTGAAGGTGATCTCGCCGCCCGCGCTGCCATCCACATCCACGCCCAGGTTAAAGCTCAGAGAAGCTTTGCTGCCATCCGACAGGGCATAGGTGAAGGAGTCAGTGTTGCCACTATGCGCATACGCATCATCTGCGACGTAGCTGTAGTGACCCGCTTCATCGATAACCAGCGTGCCGAAGGCGCCTTTGACGCTCACAGCACCGTCCGTGATCGCGGCGGTTTCACCGTTCTGGCTCACGGATACCACGGTCAGATCGGCCGAGACATCCGTGATAGCGCCCTCAACATGCTCTGTGACTTCATTGAAGTGCAGACCCTGCTGAACATAAAGTTTGATCGTTGTGCCATCCAGCGCCGTGCTGGTGTAGAGGGTGTAGGTCAGGTTATTCAGCGTTTCCACGCCGCTAATGGTCCACACCCCCTGCAGCGAAAGGGTGTCATTACTGCCCCCGCGGACATAGAGCGCATTGCCGGCACCGGTGATTTTCTCAATATCATCGGCGCTGAGCAGCAGCACGGTTGCCTGCGCGTTGTCCTGCAAATCGATGATTTCGATGTTGTTCACTTTGTCAGCAACTTCACTGAGATTCAGCTCGCCCTGGCCATTCCACACCAGCGTGTCCTGACCCGATTTACCCTCCACCGAGGTGAACAGGGTGTCGTGAACGGTGAAACGGTCATCGCCAACGGTACCGGCAAAGATCAGCGCACCGCCTTCCGCACCATCCACCGAGACACCCAGCGTCATCACCAGATTTTTGGTGGTGCCATCCGCCAGAATGTAGGTGAACGAATCTTCACTGCCGGTCAGCTTAATCACCGAGCCGCTGTTCAGCGTATAGCTATAGCTGCCATCGTTTTTGATCGTCAGCGTGCCGTAAGTCCCCGCAATGGTGGTGCCCGCCGCGGTCACCAGCGTGTAGCTGGCGGCACCGGTCACAATGCCTGCACTTATCGATTTCACCAGCAGTGCACCGTCACTGGCGCTGTCAGAGGTAAAGACCGAGCCATTGACGCTGGAGCTGGTGCTGACTTTGTAGTCAGTGGTGCTGACGATGTTCACGGCCACTTTCACGGTGAGATCGTCGAAGATTGTTGCCCACAGGAAGCCAGGATGTCCGGACTGCGTGCTGTCGACCACGATGCGCCAGGTGCCCGCATTCTGGCCTGCCAGCGAAACATTCAGCGGACTGTCGCTGGTGAGGATCTGCGTGCCATGAGTGACGTTATCCCAGCGCAGCGTCTGCGCGTTGTAAACCTGCAGCGACCAGTTTACTGAAACCCTGTTACCGGCATCGATCGACGGCCCGCTGACGCTGACGTTAATCTCCTGCAGATCGCTAAGGCTGTTAATCGTGAAGCTTTCGCTGGTAAAGCTGCTAGTGGCGGCGTTCATCGTGGTGCTCTGCGCCACGCTGTCGCTGAGCAGGGCGACGTCACCCGTCACGTCGGCCGCATCATGTTCAGAGGCGGTTTCGGTGCTGCTCAGTTTTATGTCGCGATCCACATAGAGGTTCACGGTCTTACCGTCAGCGGAGGCGCTGACGTAATGGACGTAATCCACATTGTTGACCACTTCGCTACCAGACAGTGTCCAGCTACCGGAGAGCGTTAGCCTGTCAGTGATGGCACCTTTCACAAACAGCGTATTGTTCGCATCGGTGATCTCCGCCACGCTTTGCGCGGTGACAACCAGCGTATTCACCGCACTGTCATTAACCAGCGCAATCTCTTCGATGTTGCTGAGTTTTGACTGCAGCTCACTGAGCGTCAGGGTGCCCGTTCCGCTCCACACCAGCGTATCCAGACCCTCACCCCCATCAATGTGGGTAAAGCCGGTATCGCTCACGTTGAAGATATCGCCACTGGCCGTTCCTGTGACATCCTGCTCAGCGGTTACGGTAAACGCCGTTCCGTTCTGGCTATCGGTATAGGTGGCTGAAGAGAGCCTCAATCCCTGCTGCACATAGATATCTACTCCCGCACCCTCAGCGGTCGTGCTGCGGTAATGCGTCCAGGAGACGTTATCGACGATAACCGTACCGTTGTTGACCCAGGTCCCTTCCAGCGTCACGCTATCGCCAGCGATGCCTTTGATGTAGAGCGCGTTATTCTCGCTGGTGACCTTTTCAACGCTCTGCGCATCCAGCACCAGATTGTCGCTGCCGGTGGCCGAGGTCAGCATGAGCGATTCGATGTTGCTGACTTTTGCCGCGACGTCGCGTAAGACCAGCTGCCCCTCGCCATGCCATGCCAGCGTGTCGTTGCCCGCTTCACCATTCACTGAGGCAAACTGGGTGTCATAGACATCAAACACATCGTCCGCTTCGGTGCCGTGGAAGACCAGCGCACCGCCGTCGCTGCCGTTTACTTCAACGCCCAGATGGATCGTGATGGTGGCGTTAACGACCTTACCGTTGGCACCTTTCAGCGCATAGGTAAACAGATCCTCAGAGCCGGACGGCAGGGTTGTGGTGTCCGGCGTGTAGGTGTAAGCGCCATTGTTATAGATAAGCAGGGTGCCGTACTCTCCCTCGATCTTCACGCCGCTTTCCGTGACCCAGGTGTAGCTCTCATCGATCGCCACATCGCTGGTACTGTCACCCGCTTTCGCATAGATGCGGGTGTAGATGGAGCTCAGCTTATCAACCGCGCCGTCTGTGCCTTCATCGGTCAGAATGTTGCCGGTAGCGACCTCATTGGTCGTAATGACGTAATCCGTTGTGCTTAACACCTCCACGTCCATGTTCACCCGGATCGTATTGGTGGCCCCGGTACTGGAGACCGCAATCCGGTAGGTTCCTGCTTCAGAAACCAGAGAGGAGATGTCGGTGTAAAGCAGCACTTCGTCGCTATGGTTACCTGCAGTGACCAGCAGTTGCTGGGTAGAGACCGTTGACCAGCTGCCATCCTCTCCCTGCTTCTGGACCGCGTAAACCAGTGTCATGTCCTGCGAGAAGTTATTTCCCCAGAAATCATATTGCGTCGAGAGCTTAAACTCGCCGGTCACGATGTCATCTGCCGCATTCAGCGTGAATGAATGGGTGTAGACCGGGCCACTCTCTTCAGTCAGCAGGAGTTCAGGCATGGTGTCGCTGGTTTTGCTGTAGACCACCGTGACGCTGGCATCCGCCTCGTTGCTGGACGCGATATCGGTAATAGCTGACGCAGTGGGATCGGTCGGATCCCAGCTCAGATCCAGTGCGCTATTAGTGGTGCCAACCTGCACATGGATCTGAGCTGACGCGCTCTGACCCGTGGCGGAGTCAGTCAGGGTATAGGTGAAGGAGTCCACCTTACCGATGCTGTCCATGGAGGAGACTGGCGTATAGATGTAGCTGCCATCGGCGTTAATGACCAGGGTGCCATACTGACCCACCAGCGTGGCGGTTCTGGTGGTGGCATCCAGTGTGACAGAGGTCATAGTGCCATCACTGTTGTTCACGCTCACCGCACTCACCGAGGTATAGGCAATATGCGGAATACCGTCTGAACCATAGACGGGATCGATATCGGTGATCACATTCCCGGTTGCCGTGGTGTAATCGGTAGGGGTGCCCTGTTCCGCCAGGGTGTAGACCGTTTTAGAGGCATCAAGGCTAAAGCTGACGCCGACGTTCATACCATTGGTGGTATAAACCAGCTGGTACTGGCCAGCCGTCAGGCCTGACAGCGTGATGGTCGAGCTTGATGTGCCCAACCCAAACATGCCAAACAGGTTTCCGCTGTTCTCTTCCGACACGGTGACCCAGGTGCTGGTGGAGGAGTCAAACTTCTGCAACACCAGGGATGAGTTACTGGCGACGTTAAGGAAGGCCGAAGAGGTTGCCGTGACATTGAGATCGATAATGGTGCCATCGTTGACCACAATCGGATCGCTGACGATCCTGTTGTTAAACGCGATCAATCCGCCGTCCTGAATGACGGTTCCCAGATCCTCATTAACATCAACCGGATAGTCAAAGCCCACGGCTGCCCCTGAGCTGATGTTATCGGATGCCGTCAGAACAATCGTCTGCACATTCAGATCCAGCGTGCCGGATGGATCGCTGCTGTTGCCTGCCGCATCCGTCACGGTAAAGCTCACGCCATGACTGCCATCATATAACCCGTCAGTGGCGGTTAACGTCCAGCTACCATCTTTGGCGACGGTGGTGGTACCGACAATCTGACCATTGTCATGCATTGTCACGGTGGCACCCGGCTCAAGATCGTTGCCGCTGAAGGTGAGTTTACTGTCGCTTTGGGTGTCGGCCGCACTGACAACCGAACCGACTTCATCCGTGATGACCACCTTCGCAATATCCACGCCGTCAGGTGCGACAGAGTCCACCACATAACGGATAGTGGCAGATTCACCACTGCTGTTACCGGCAGGATCGACGGTCTCAAACGTAAAGCTGTGGTCGCCATCCGCAAGCGCTTCGGACGGAGTGAAAGACCAGCTGCCATCCTCAGCGACCTGAGCTTCACCCAGCACGGTGCCACTATCGCGCACGATTATGGTGGTGCCCGCTTCCTGGCCTGATGCGCTAAAGGTGGGAGTGGTGTCACTGATTGCGCTGCCAGCTGCGAATACATGGCCCGCATCATCAGAGACGACGACCGTGTTCACATCAATGACCTCGGGTGCAATCGTGTCGACCACCACTTTGATGGTGTCGCTGCTGGCGTTGCCTGCCGGATCCGTGACGGTCACCGTCAGGGTGTGCTCACCTTCCGCCAGCGGGGCATCAGGAGTAAAGCTCCAGCTGCCATCTTCCGCCACATCGACCTTGCCCAGGATAGTGTCGCCATCAGCGAGGGTAATCGTCGTGCCTGGTTTCTGATCTTTTCCGCTGAAGGCTGGCGTGCTGTCGTTAGTGGCATCACCATTAACAATCACATTGCCTGCATCATCGGTCATCACGACGCCGGTGTTAATGCCTTTGGCCGCGGAGACAGAGAGATCAATTTCATCAGAGATGCCGCTGCTGTTGCCCACCTCATCGGTGACTTCGAACGTAAACTGATGCTCGCCGTCATCCAGTGCAGCCGGAGGCGTAAAGGACCAGCTGCCGTCTTCATTCACCGTGGTGTCACCCAGAACGGTTTCGCCATCGCGCACAATAACGGTTGCACCGGGTTCCAGTCCTTTGCCGCTAAAGGTCGGCGTGTTATCGACAGTAATGCTCTCAGCAGTAATGGCGTTACCGTCGTTATCAACGATTGTCACGGAATTGATGTCCACGCCTTCCGGCGGTGTCGTATCGATGGTGACGTTGAACCTGCCACTTGTACTCACGCCCTGAGGAGTCGTCACGGTCACGCTGATGACGTGCGCGCCATCGGTCAGTGCGGCGTCCGGCGTGAAGGTCCAGCTACCGTCTTTGCCTGGAGTCAGGCTGGCCAGCGTCGTTTCACCGTCTGTGATGACAATGGTTGTGCCTGATGCAAAATTTTTACCGTTGAACGTTGGTGTGCTGTCGCTGGTGGTCTCACCGTCCAGGATCGCATTGCCGTTATCATCAACGATCTCCATGGATGGCGAGGTCTGAATGACGACATTGATCGTGTCACTGACCTTGTTGCCATCCGCATCGGTGCCGTCGATGACCAGCTGGTGATCGCCGTCGGGCAGGGGTTTATCCGGCGTGAAGGTCCATTTGCCGTCGTCATCTGCGATGGCCTCGCCGATGACGGTATCGCCATCCTTAATCTCTATGGTTGAACCGGGCTGCATGCCGTCGCCGCCGATAGTCGGGGTGCTGTCGCTGGTGGTGCCGCTGTCCGCGATCGGATTACCGGCGTCGTCGGTCAGGCCAGGTTTGGTTTTGCCCGCATCATCGTCTGTGTCCGGCGTGGTGCTGTCAGCATCATCCTGGCCCGGCGTGCCATTATCGCCGTTCGCATCCGGCGTGGTGTCGATGGTGATATCGACGGAATCACTGACCTTATTCCCATCTGCATCGGTGCCGTCGATGACCAGCTGGTGATCGCCGTCGGGCAACGGTGTATCCGGCGTGAAGGTCCATTTGCCGTCGTCGTCCGCGGTGGCCTCGCCGATGACGGTATCGCCATCTTTGATTTCTACGGTGGAGCCGGGCTGCATGCCGTCGCCGCCGACAGTCGGCGTGCTGTCGCTGGTGGTGCCGCCGTCCGCGATCGGATTACCGGCGTCGTCGGTCAGGCCCGGCGTGGTTTTACCCGCATCGTCGCTGGTGTCCGGCGTTGTGCTGTCAGCATCATCCTGCCCCGGCGTGCCATTATCGTCAGTCGCATCCGGCTTGGTGTCGATGGTGATATCGACGGTCTCTTCTACCTTATTGCCATCCGCATCTGTGCCGTCGATGACCAGCTGGTGATCGCCGTCGGGCAGGGGTTTATCCGGCGTGAAGGTCCAGCTGCCGTCGTCGTCCGCGGTGGCCTCGCCGATGACGGTATCGCCATCTTTGATTTCCACGGTAGAGCCGGGCTTCATGCCGCCGCCGCCGGCGATCGGGTTACCGGCGTCGTCGGTCAGGCCCGGCGTGGTTTTACCCGCATCGTCGCTGGTGTCCGGCGTTGTGCTGTCAGCATCATCCTGCCCCGGCGTGCCTGCATCGTCAGTCGCATCCGGCTTGGTGTCGATGGTGATATCGACGGAATCACTGACCTTATTGCCCTCTGCATCGGTGCCGTCGATGACCAGCTTGTGATCGCCGTCGGGCAACGGTGTATCCGGCGTGAAGGTCCATTTGCCGTCGTCGTCCGCGGTGGCCTCGCCGATGATGGTATCGCCATCTTTGATTTCCACGGTAGAGCCGGGCTTCATGCCGCCGCCGCCGACAGTCGGGGTGCTGTCGCTGGTGGTGCCGCCGCCGGCGATCGGGTTACCGGCGTCGTCGGTCAGGCCCGGTGTGGTTTTGCCCGCATCGTCGTCTGAGTCCGGCGTGGTGCTGTCAGCATCATCCTGGCCCGGCGTGCCATTATCGCCGTTCGCATCCGGCTTGGTGTCGATGGTGATATCGACGGTCTCTTCTACCTTATTGCCATCCGCATCGGTGCCGTCGATGACCAGCTGGTGATCGCCGTCGGGCAGGGGCTTATCGGGGGTAAAGGTCCAGCTGCCGTCGTCATCTGCGGTGGCCTCGCCGATGACGGTATCGCCATCTTTGATTTCTACGGTAGAGCCGGGCTTCATGCCGCCGCCGCCGACAGTCGGGGTGCTGTCGCTGGTGGTCCCGCCGTCGGCGATCGGGTTACCGGCGTCGTCGGTCAGGCCCGGTGTGGTTTTGCCCGCATCATCGTCTGTGTCCGGCGTTGTGCTTCCAGCATCGTCCTGGCCCGGCGTGCCTGCATCGCCGTTCGCATCTGGCGTGGTGCTGCCAGCATCATCCTGGCCCGATGTGCCATTATCGTCTGTCGAATCCGGTGTGGTGCTGTCAGCATCATCCTGTCCCGGCGTGCCATTATCGTCGTTCGCATCCGGCGTGGTGTCGATGATGACGTCAACGGAATCACTGACCTTATTGCCATCTGCATCGGTGCCATCGATGACCAGCTTGTGATCGCCATCGGGAAGGGGTTTATCCGGCGTGAAGGTCCAGCTGCCGTCGTCGTCCGCGGTGGCCTCGCCGATGACGGTATCGCCATCTTTGATTTCTACGGTGGAGCCGGGCTTCATGCCGTCGCCGCCGATAGTCGGGGTGCTGTCGCTGGTGGTGCCGCCCGCCACAGGATTACCTGCATCATCAACCAGAGAGGGGGTGGTGCCAGGAGCCGCGCTGGCCGCGTCCTGATCACCACTGGCTCCTGAATGCCTGTTTTTTGAGGAAGAGCCGCCAGAACGGGTTGCTGCAGCTGTGCCAATCAGGGCAGCCAGGCCACCTAAAACACCGCCCGCCACATAGGCATTGTCAGCAACAAGAGGATCGGAAGAGGTTGAAACCAGTTCATAGGCACCCTCAGCTGCATCATAGTCATATGCATAGACCACATCGTCAGGGCCAGAAGCCGTGATGGCTGGCATCTCTTCTGCGCTGACGTTTTGCAGGACAATGTCATACTGTTCACCGGTGGCATCATCGACCAGCGTAAATTTCATCTTACCGTTAGCGTTTGACGCAACGATTTTCCGGGGTGGCTGCCCATCAATAGTGTGAACTTCATAGGACGCAGCCTGTGGCGTGGACTCTACTGCCAGCGACTGTCCAGGTTGTAAAGCGTGTTTAGCAATAGCATTGCCATGACTGTCTTTAATAATTAATTGTATTTTCATTTTTCACCAATAGATGTCGAAATGAACCTGGCAGTTATTCAACAGCCAGACGTTGCTAAGTTAAGTTGTGAGGTACTCTTTTAAAGCAATGAATTAATCTCCAGATCATTGTGAGTTATGGCCAGTAAACGTAGATGGCTGAAACTATTTTTAATCTGAAAGCTTAATATTCAGTGTGGTTTGAGACTCTGGTTGTGCTTCGGTTTTATTAGTTACGGACATTTATTCAAATGACAAGGCTCTATTATGTGTGACGGGTTAAGTCTTGTTTTTATATAAGCCATTCACTGATGGTGAGAACATTAACTGGCTAACAGCGAACCAGGCGAAAAGATAAATCTGCATCACTTTTATGACCTCTTCCTCTTCTTGATGGGATGAATGAGTAAGTTATTTAAGTAACGATGGTTCGCATTCTTGCAAATAAAATCATTAAAGGGAATTTGCATGGGCCGCATCAATGCAGGGTGGTTATATAATCTGGTTAAATGGGTAATTGCGGTATTAAATATTGATATAAAATTTATATTTGGTTTTAACACTATTTTTATCTTATTCACAGCTATTTGAACGGCCTTTTGTCAAAAGAGTTTGGGTGTAAAAAATGTGTTGTTTTTTTAGCGGAAGGGAGGTTGGTAACTTTTTTAAGATTAAGGTAATCAGTCAGTTAAGGTAATGCCTCAACATGCAGAACGTCTTTTTTTACAAAAATCAGGCTATTGTGGTAACTCAATATTTTAATGATTAAGCAACAAGGCAAAATTATATGTCCTCATATGAAAATAAATAAGCGATAACATCCTTTAGCATTAAATGCACTTCATGCAGGGAACTGGAAAACAGGGCTGATGGATTCTTAATTTATACCCGGTGTTAAGGTGAATCCGGAAAAGACAGAGATTGGCAGGAGTATTTAAAAAGAAGTTTCGGTGTCATATGCGACATCCGGGGGCTGTCTGAGCACGCTTTTAACGTTGTAATGGGATGGCGTAAAAAACGATTATCGCTGTTCTGATAATGCCAGATACTGTCGGGGGTATGCAGGTTATTCTGCTCATTTGACACAGGCTGAATTCCTGACGTCAGCAGCGTTTTTTTCCCCTTCAGGCACAGGCGCTTTAAATAGAAATATACCGTAGCAGGAACCTTATCCAATAGCAGAGAGCGCAGGCTCACTAATGTGCGACTGTTTCATAGCACCAGTCACGGCTCACATGTGCCAAAAAAAAGCCCGGCACAGGCCGGGCCAGATAAAATTTTTATGCCATCTTCAATCGCTGCAGCCGTTTCTCGCGGCGAATTTTGCGCTCTTCCATAACGGCAACCATCGCCATCAGGCAGATACAGGCGATAGCGGCAGCGTCCAGCGCAGCAAAGGTGCCTGCCCAGCCGGTCAGGCCAAAAATCGGCGTGCCATCGGCGATCATGCCCAGACCCAGTTTGGCAAAGCTGTCACCAATCAGATAGGCGAAGGTGCCTTTAATGCCATCCGCTGCGCCAATCGCTTTCTTCGGCACAAAACCCACGGCGGCGACGCCAATCAGCAGCTGCGGGCCAAATACCAGGAAGCCCAGCGCGAACAGTGAGGTGAGATAGACATACTGGTTGCTGGCATGCTGATAGATTCCCAGCGTGGCGATGATCAGGGCTAATGCGACACAAGCCACCAGCGCACGACGGCCATTGGCCAGATCGGATAGCCAGCCCCACAGTAGCGTACCCACCAGCGCGCCGACTTCAAACAGCGTGAAGCCCTGAATCGCGACCTCTTTAGAGAGCTTCAGTTCCTGGAAGGCGTAAACGGTAGACCACTGATCGATCCCGATGCGCACGACATAGAGGAAGATATTGGCGAAACAGAGCAGCCAGATGACTTTGTTCTTCAGCACATACTCAACGAAGATCTGCCATTTGGTCATTGACTCATTTTCAGCTTCTTTGTCTTCTTCGCTCAGCTCTTCATCAAACAGCTCTTCGGCCTTGCCCAAACCATAGGATTCAGGGGAGTCGCTGCCGTAGCGCAGGCCGATAAAACCGACAATCAACGCGATAATCGACGGGAAGATAAACATGCCGATGACGTGGCCGTTGAACAACACATTGGCCCCAAACAACGCGACGCCTGCCGCACCGGCACCGCCGAGGTTGTGAGAGATATTCCACATGCCGAGATAAGAGCCCCGCTTGCGGCGTGGCGTCCATTTGGTGATGGTCGAGTAGCTACAGGAGCCGCCGGTGCTCTGGAAAAATCCGCTCAGCGCATAAAAGGCGATCATCAGGAACAGGCTGACGGAACCGGTGCCCATACTGGCGCTGAAACCCAGCATACAGATAGCCGAGAGGATCAGCATAAATGGCAGGAACTGCTTGGTATTTTTGCCATCAGCGTAATAGGAAACCAGGGTTTTCCCGACACCATAGGTGATGGAGAAACCCAGTCCGATCATCCCCAGCTGGGTCATACTCAACCCGTAGGTGGTGATCATATCGTTCTGCGCAATATTGAAGTTTTTGCGGATCAGATACATGGTCAGGTAGCCAATAAAGACGACCAGATAGGACTGCATAAAGGGCTTGAACCACATCTTGCGTCGCAGTTCGATCGGCAGATCCAGCGTCGGTCTGCGCACCTGTTTGAGGAAGGCCAGCATGGAAGGGGATTCTCCTGGTTGGAATAGCTGCCATCGGCAGCGAATGGCTGGCATTGTAAAAATCCACCGCCACACTGACCTGAGACAGCATCCAGGTGAAACCAGGAAAATTTCTTAGTTTTGCCCCACTCAGGACAAAAAGGAGAAGCTCATCACGCTTCAGGCAGGGTACGACGGGGTGCCTGAGCATTCAGAAACGGCAGCAGTAGCAGCGCAGAGATCCCTGCTGCCGTAGCAATCACCGCAAAGAAGCCGCTCCAGTGCCAGACGTCTATAACCCGAGCCAGCGGCCAGCCGGAGAGTGAAGCGCCAAGATAAGCAAACAGACCCACAAAGCCGGTTGCCGCACCAGCCGCGTCTTTATGAGAGCACTCTGCTGCTGCCATGCCAATCAGCATCTGTGGGCCAAAGACAAAGAATCCGGTCGTGAAGAAGCAGGCGGCCTGCATCACGTAACTGGTAAAGGGCATCAGCCACAGCGAGCCGACCGAGAGCAAAATCCCGGCCGCAAAAATCAGGTTCATCGGGCCACGGTTGCCGTTAAACAGCTTGTCCGAGCCCCATCCCGCCACCAGCGCACCGATCACGCCACCGAGCTCAAACAGCGTGACCGCTGAATTGGCGGTGACCAGATCCACCCCCAGCGTCTCAGAGATATAGAGATTGCCCCAGTCATTAAGCGCGGCGCGAACCACATAGACCAGCACATAACATAACGACAGCAGCCAGATATAGGGGTTGAGCAGTACATAGCGGGTGAGGATCTCTTTGCGGCTCAGACCCGCGCCTTCCTGCTGCTGGGCCATCTCCATCTCATCCTGTCTCCAGTCACCCACCGCAGGCAAGCCTACTGTCTGAGGGCGATCGCGCAGACGCCAGCAGAGAAACAGCCCGGCGAGAATCGCTAAACCGCCTGCAATCATCATCCCGGTTCGCCAGCCATAGTGCAGGGCTACCGCGCCGATGATAATCGGGATAACCGCACCGCCGACGTTGTGTGCGGTGTTCCATAACGCCCACCAGCCGCCGCGCTCGTTACGTGAATACCAGCTGGTCAGCAGACGCGCACAGACCGGTGCGGCCCAGCCCTGGAAAAAAGCGTTAAGGGTCCAGAGCAGGGCAAAAGCCCACAGCGAGATCGAGAAGCCAAACAGAATATTCACCACACCGGTAGCGATCAGCCCCAGTCCCATAAAGTAGCGGGCGTCGGAGCGGTCACTGACGATGCCGGAGAAGAACTTCGACAGGCCATAGGTGATATAAAAGAGCGTTGCCAGCAGGCCGATATCGGTGCGCATCATTACGCCACTGGCGATCACTTCCGGCGCAGCCGCGTTAAAGCTTTTACGGGTAAAGTAAAACAGCGCATAGCCGATCCAGATGGTCGACATGATGTGGCGTCGCCAGTAGCGATAGCGGCTGTCGATCTCACTTTTACTCTGTAGCAGGGCGGTATTAGCAGGTGTTTTCAGAAAGTTAAACAAGGTGATTCCTTAAACAGAACGCAGCGGCAGATGCACGCTGACACGTGTGCCGTGGGTACAGGCGATCGTCAGCGATCCACCGAGTGCGGAGACGCGCTCGCGCATCCCGGCCAGACCAAATCCCTGCTGGCCGGTGCCTGACGGCAGACCACAGCCATCATCCTCAATCACCAGCATTATGCGTTCATCCTGCTGCCAGCCTTTGAGCATCACGGCGGTGGCGCTGGCATGTTTAACGATATTGTTCAGCCCCTCCTGACAGACGCGAAACAGGGTGACGCGCTGCGCTTCGCTCAGCAGCGTCTCATCAATGCGCCACTCAAGGTGGCTGACGATGCCGCAATCCTCCAGTTCCATCTCACGCATCAGAGAACGGACTGCCTGCTCAAGCGAAAGGTCATCCAGCTGGCGGGGCCGCAGACGTCCCAGCAGTCGACGCACCGAGTCGTAAACGCCAAGTGAGAGCTGCTCAATGTGTGCACCGCTCTGAATCACCCGGCCATTATCCGGCGCTAGGCGCTGCACAATGCCCGCCTGGGTGCGGATCGCCGTAATCGTCTGGCCGATATCGTCATGCAGTTCGCGCGCCACCTCCTGGCGAACGCTCTCTTCTGTCTCCACCAGCCTTTCTGCCAGACGCCGGTTGCGTGCCAGCTCACTTTGCAGTGACTGGTTCAGTTCACGTAACCGCTGGATACCCGCACCCAGCAGCAGTCCCGTCAGGCTCTGCGCCAGCAGCGAAAGCAGGAGATCGACCGGATGATCGTGCCAGGTCTGACTGGCAATCAGCGCGATGGCGTTCATCAGCGTCGCAATCAGGGCACCCTGCCAGCCGTAGTGCCAGGCCAGCGCAATGATCGGTAGCGCCAGACAGAATGGCGTAAAGCGGGACAGTTCAGCGGGCAGGCCGAGTTGCAGCCACAGGCTGATGACAAACAGCAGCAGATACCAGATAAGATGCCGGGCGCGCCAGTTGACTGGTTGTGAGATCAGCGCCGGTCCCAGCGGCTGCCAGCGGGTGCTGGTGAGATAGTGCCAGATCACAAGGCAGGTGGGGGCGAGCGTCAGTCCGCCTGTGAGCGTCAGGAGCAGCGCATTCAGCATCTCCTGCTGTCCTACCCAGGCCAGCGATTGCAGTAGCGCCGCCGCGATCAGGGCTGCGCCCTGGCTCAGCAGCGTGCGCCAGTCACGCTGATGGCGATAACGGGAGATCAGCGCCACCGGCAGCAACGTCAGCACCCCGCCGGTCATTAACAGCGGCAGATGGGCCAGCGCGACCGCACTCGCCAGCCAGAACAGCATGATCCACTCTGCCGCCAGCAGCACCGGCCAGTAAGCACGCGGACATTGCAGCATCAGGCCCAGACGCAGGCCAAACGGAAAAAGCAGCACCGCCAGCTCGGGGCGCTCTACCAGGTGCAGGCTGATACTCCACAGGCAGAACCAGGCCGCCGAGAAGATAAAAAAGCTGGCGGCGACGGAGATCAGCCGTGAGAGCAACGGGTTCATTGCCAGCCATCAAACATGCGGCGCGCCAGCTCCACGTCGTTGCTGACGCCGAGTTTCTCCATCAGGTTGGCGCGATGAACATGCACGGTTTTGGGGGATAGCCCCAGCTCCACGGCTATCTCTTTAACCGCCAGACCCTGTGACAGCTTTTCCGCCACCTGACGTTCGCGTCGCGTCAGCGGATCCTGCCTGCCCGCCGCCAGTTTGATGGCGATCTCTGGCGTCAGATAACAGCCACCGGTGGCGACGGTGCGGACCGCCGCGATCAGCTCATCGGGACGACAGCGTTTGGAGAGAAATCCGCGCGCTCCGGCATTCAGTGCCTGCTCCACCAGCGCGGGACTGTCATGTACCGACAGCATGATGGTGGCTAATCCCGTGGGTAGCTGGCTCAGCAGCTCCAGCCCGGAAAGATCGGGCATTGAGATATCACAGATGCAGACCTGCACACCGCGACCGGGTAAACCCGCCAGCGCCTCACGGCCGGAACCAAATTCGGCCACGACCTGAAAATCAGATTCCAGGCCCAGCAGCTGGGCAAAGCCGGAGCGGACGATAAGATGATCGTCAATAAGCGCGATGGTAATCATGTGTTTTCCTGGCGGGTAAAATCGCGCTTACCTTAGCGATAAGCGTTGAGCTGTTCAAGTCGTGAGCAGTTTAAGGGGAGAAGGGCGAGCGCGGATGAGTGTCGAGCAACGGGCGAGGCCTGCCGGGCGGCAAAAGTGCCCGGCAGATCGAGGCTGAGCATCAGATCAATGCAGACAGCACTGCTTATATTTCTTGCCGCTGCCGCACGGGCAGGGATCGTTGCGACCAGGCAGTTTCTCTGCCGAGACAGGCTTCTGTGGCACAGGAATCGCTTCCGGCTGGGAGATCCAGTGATCGTGCAGCGCCAGCGCAGCAGGGCGGATCGCCTCAATACTGGCTTCCATCTCGTCCGGCGTCATGGCGTCGATCTTTTCGAGGTTCTCTTCCACGCCGTGCAGGGCGATAGCATCCAGCGCAGGCTGCAGATCCGCAGGCAGGGCAGACCAGTCGGTCAGCGCGACACCGCGCATGTAACCGAAGCACCACTCTTCCACCACGGTAAATTCCAGACCTTCCATCTCGCGGATGCCAAACA
>Ga0308172_1000604_pt1 | contig 40052 bp, 31 predicted proteins | sample PhyGR2_FD_202134 | JGI IMG/M metagenome (GOLD analysis project Ga0308172, IMG submission 202134) | Phyllosphere microbial communities from UC Gill Tract Community Farm, Albany, California, United States - DLSLSG.R2 | ecosystem: Host-associated > Plants > Phyllosphere > Unclassified | place: USA... | reverse complement strand
CGTGCTGCTGCGCTGGCGCACCTGGCGGCTGCTGCTGATCGCGGCAGTCACGTGGTTCGTGGCCAGCCTGTTCGTCGCACCGATGCTCAATCCCTGGGTGGCGTGGAAGATCACGCACGACGGCGAGAGCATGATGCTGATGCAGCGCGCCCGCATCGATACGATGTTCCTGCGCGAGGAGGCGCAGGGCCATTGGGAGCGCGAAGGCGAATGGCCCACCGCCGTCGCCGTACCGGGTGTGCATGACCCGGCCGAAGCGGTCTTAGTGGCGGAGGTGCCTGCACCGTTCGTGCTGCGGCTGCGCTTCACGGGTAAATTCCCCGCCAGCGCCGGCCTCGCCGGTACCGTGCTGGAGCACACCCTGGACCCCGCCAGTGGACACTGGCGCTGCCAGCCGGGTACGCCGGCGCCGCCCTCGCGGTGGCTGGCGCCGGACTGCCAGTCCAGCGCGCCGTGGACCATCATCGAGTGGCTGGGCCTGCTGCTGGGTGTCACCACGCTGTTGCTGATGGTGCTGGGCCTGATCTGGTTCCGCGCGCGGCCCGCCGTTGCCAGCATCCTGCACGCGCCGCGAGAACTGCTGCTACAGCCGCTGCAGGGCTTGCCCGCACTCGACCGCCAGTTGGGCTGGCTGCGGCTGCGCGCGCGCGTACTGGCCGACGTGGGCGTGGCCGGTGTGCGCTGGCGCGAAACCTTGCGCCACGTACAGGCGCCCGCCGACGCCCAGGCCGCGCTGCTGGCCGCACGCATCGGCGCGGAGGACACACCGGCCCAGGGCTGGACGCTGCCCGGTTGCGTGCGGGAGTGGCGCCTGCCCGACACCCTGCCGGTGGCGCTGGAGCGCCTCTGGGTGTATCTGCCCGACCCGGAGATGACCGGCGAGGCTATCGTGCAGCAGCTGCGCGGCATGCCCAACGGCCAGGACGTGGTGCTGCTGGTCAGCCCATCGTTGCAGGCCGAGCCGGCACTGGTGGCCTATGCCGACGACCCGGCCAATCTGTGCGCCTGCCTGGACCAGGCGGCGCAGACGCGGTGGCTGCTGCAGCCGGGCGCCGTGGCGCTGCTGGTCGCGCTGCTGGCGCGTCAGCTGAAAGTGACCCGCATATCGCCCTACCAGACCCATGGCGGCATCACCCGGCCGGCGGCGTTCTTCGGGCGTGAATCGCTGCTGGCGCGCGTGCTCAACCGGGAGCCGGGCAACTACCTGCTGGTGGGCGGACGGCAGCTGGGCAAGACCAGCCTGATGAAGGCGATCGAGCGCCGCTTCGTTGGGCATCCGCACGTGCATTGCCGGTATCTGTCCCTGCGTGACCATCGCCTCGCCGTGCGGCTGGCTGTGGAGCTTGGCCTGCCCGAAGACACCGGCATCGACGCGCTGGTCGCGGCGATGTCGGCCCGTGCCGAGGGGCGGCGGGTGCTGCTGTTGATCGATGAAACCGACCTGTTCCTGCGTGACGAGGCCCAGCATGGCTACCCGCAGTTGTCCGCGTTGCGCGCCATCAGTGAAGAGGGGGGCTGCCACTTCATGCTGGCCGGTTTCTGGGATCTCTATGAAGCGGTGACTCTGGATTTCGCCTCGCCGCTGCGCAACTTCGGCGAGGTCATCCATGTGGGTGGCCTGGAAGTCGAGGCCTGTCATGCGCTGGCCACCGAGCCGATGGCACGGCTGGGCGTGCACTTCGCCGCATTGGACCTGCCGCGCACGCTGGTGGCCGCCTGTGGACGGCGTGCCAACCTGGTGGCGATCGTCTGCCAGCAGCTGCTGTCGCAGTTGGGGCGTGGCGAGCGGGTGATCGATGCCCGGCAGCTGCATGCGGCCCTTGGGTCGGAAGCGGTGTTCGATGCGCTGGCGGGCTGGGCGCGGTTGACCCCCGATCCACTGGCAAACCGGATCGACCGCATCGTGGTGTATCGCCTGGCATGCGCACAGCTGGGGCCGGGTGCCGAGCGCGGGGTTCGCCTGGAGGACGTGCTGGCCGATTTCGATGCGGCCGGCGTGGCGGTGGAGGCGGAAACGCTGCGGCGCGCGCTGGCGCGGTTGCAGCTGGCGTATGTGATCCGGCGCGACGACAGTGCGGCGCGTTTCGTGTTCGCAGTGCCGCTGTTTGCCACCCAGTTCCAGCTGGAGGAGGCGCGTGCACTGCAGCAGCGCGAACTGCAGGCGATGGTGTTGGCAGAACCGTCCGCGTGACTGCGCGCGGGGCGGGTGCGTGCGTGCCGCAGCGCGTGCGCGCATGCTGTTCCGCCCGCGACGGCTTTGTGCAAGACTCGCTCCCTGACCCCGGCGTTGCAAGGATGGGAAGCGCATGCAGTTTTTTGCCCTGGACAATTTTGCAGGACTGGTGAACCAGACGTTCGAGGTTGCGCTGGGCGATGTGGGAAACACCGCGTTCGTGCTGGTCGAGGCCCGCCCGTTGCAGCCGGGTGAGTCACTGCCGGGGCAGGTGCGCGCACCGTTCTCGCTGCTGTTCCGCCACGAAGCGGCGATCGTGTTCCCGCAGAAGACCTACCCGATGCAGCATGAGGCGCTGGGTGAGTTCGGCATCTTCCTGGTGCCGATCGCGCGCGACCGCACCGGGTTCATCTACCAGGCGCTGTTCAACTGAGGGGCAGGCACATGCCGATGCGGCTGTCATCCGCACTGCTCTGGATGAATCCCAGACGGTGATACAGGCGCTGCGCGGCGGTGTTGTCGCGCAGCACGCTGAGCTGGATGCGGTGGCAGCCACGCAGGTGCGCCAGTTGCTGCACGTGGCCGAGCAGGGCGGTTCCCACGCCCTGGCCACGCACGGTGTCCAGCAGCAGGATATCCACGATGCACAGCGCATCATTTTCGGTATGTAGGTACAGGCGCCCCAGCGCGGCATCGTTGCGGGTCACGATCAGGAATTCGGGCTGCCGGTAGTGACTCACATAGTGGCAATGCTGAAGTTCGAACTGGCTGTCAAGGAAGGCCTGCCGGGACGGCGGTGGCCACGGCACTGCGGCCAGTTCGGCGTGGCGTGATTGATGATAAAGCGCGCGCAGGAAGGTCAGATCAGCTGCCTCGGCGCAACGCAGGGTTACCCCACAGGCATGCAACGGGGAGGTCGCCGCCACGACCGGTGGCGGCGACAGGGGAAACCCGGGCAGTGCCAGGTTCAAGGGCGTTGCGGGAACACCCCGCTCAACGCAATGCAGAAGTTCACCGTCAGGTAGGGCTGCCGGTTTTCATGCGGTTGGCTGCCGCCAGTGGGCACCACCATGGTCGGTGCAAAACTGGCATTGGACGGCGTGGTGTCGGCAAAGGGCGAGGTGGTGGTTGGAATGGTCACTGCATCGCCCTGCGCGGGTGTGCCGTGCAGCTTGGCTGGATCGCGTTGCGCGTACACGTTCATGGCGTGAGTGTGCGGTGGCATTTCCGTGGGCAACAGCGTCACCTGGGCAGTGCCAAAAGGCTCGCCCAGCGTGCGCAGAACGCCGCCCGCATTCTGTCCCTGGCTGGCGGCCGCGTTGCCTTGCAGGTTGGGCAGGCCGAACGTGGCGCGGCCATCGCCGCCAAAGTTCGTGCCCAACAGGGAGAACAGCGCGGTGTTCTGCTGGATGGGAAGAATCTGTCCGGTGCACATTGCCCAGCGGTAGGGCGCGAACTGGAAGCCGAACATCTGGATTTCGCCTAGAAACGGGTCAGTCATGGGTCAAATCCCTGTGGCAGTGCTGTGGTCCATGGTGGATAGGGCGAGTGTTCAACTCTGGCTCGGGTAGATGCCGTACATGCTGATGCAGTAGCGCACTGTCAGGCTCGGCATGGTGTTGTCATGCGGCTGCGCACCGCCTGCAGGGCTGAGCATGCTTGCCGCCAGGGATCGGCTTTCAATCCCGGTGATGTCGGCGGTGTACATGGTGTCGCCACTGACCGCGCCCAGCACGGAGGCCGCCGTGGGATTCGGCGAGTTGGCCGCTGCAGTGGTGGCCAGCATGGCATGGCTGTGTGCGGGCAGTTGCGGCAGGGTCAAGGTGACGGTGTCGCTGCCGCCCAATTGGCCCAGAACCCGCGGGCTGCCGCCAGGCATCGTGCCTTGGTGGATCGGAACGCGTCCGCTCAGGTTGGGCAATGCGAAGGTGTTCACGCCGTCACCGCCGTAGGTGGTACCGATCAGGGTGAACAGCGTGTCGTACTCGCTAATCGGTACCAGTGTGCCATCGCAGTCCAGCCAGCCAGCCGGGGCGAAGTTGTAAGGCAACAACCGGATCTCACCAATAAATGTTTCGCTCATTGCAGATCTCCGATCAGTTGCGCGAAGGGTAGATGCCCTGCAGCAGAATGCAGAAGTTAAGCACGCTGTAGGGCTGCATATTGTCGTGGGACAGGGTCTGCCCGCTGCTGGAAAGTGTCGACGGATGAAGTGCCACCGTCTGCGCGTTGGACGGTCCGTACAGGTTGCGGCCCGCTTTTGCGTAAATGTTGTTCACCGGCGTACGGGCCGTGCCGTCGTCGCTGGTGGCGATGGCGATGTGGGTGTGCTGCGGAATCTGGGTCGAGAGCAGCGTGACCTGTTCCGTGCCTCCCGCGCTGCCGATCGGCAGATTCTGCGATTGCCCCACCGCTGCGCGCCCGCGCATGTCCGGCAGTTTGAAGGTGGTAACACCGTTGCCGCCATAGTAGGTTCCCAGCAGCGAAAACAGCGCCTGGTTCTGCGCGATCGGCAGCTCGCCTCCGTTGCAGAAGGCGGTGTCTTTCCGCGCAAAACCGAATGAGCTGATGATTATCTGCCCCATAAATGCATCCGACACGGTGGCTATCCCCTTTCCTTGACTACAGCACCCGCTCCTGACCCCAAGCGTGGCTGTACTGTTCATCAAACAGCACATACTTGACAAGTGCTTCCGCTGGCTACCTACTACGCCCGCCGGGGGGCGTTTTCGTGGGGAAGTGCGGCCCTGGTTTCAGGGGATAAACTCATGGCACAGGGAACGTGGGTCCAGCGCGCAGCGCTGGCCGTGGTGAATCAGCTGTCGGCATTCAAACTGCGTCGCGTCATTATATTGACGCCACTGTGGATGGCGTTGCTGTGGTCGGCCAGTGTGCAGGCGGCCAATTGCCCTGACATGACGGTGCCCAACGCGAACACGGTGCCGTCCACCTCGCCCATGGTCTCCGGCGGCACCATCGTCATCGATGCAAGCGCCTGCGATTCCTTCGGCGGCATCGGTGGCAGCGGCCCGGGTGGCAATCCCAACAACTACGCCACGGCCCACGGCCAGGTGAGCGTGAACCCGCTGACCAACCGGGTCACCTACACCAACAACGGCAGTGGCGCCCCGGTCGACACGTTCACCTTCAAGGATGACAACGGCGACATCATCAATGTCACCGTGAACATCGGTGCCGCCTCGTCGCCGATCACGGTCACGCCGGCCAACGCCCCCAAGCCGGTCATCGGTGCCAGCTACACGCTGTCCATGAGCAGCAGCGGCGGTACGTCTCCCTACACCTACACCCTGGGTACGGCGACGCTGCCGCCGGGCATCACCTTCAGCAACGGCACCTTCTCGGGCACCGCCAGTGGCGGCGGCACCTATTCGGCCACGGTGAACGTCACCGATGCCGCCAGTCTGGCCACCAGCAAGACCTATACGTTCGTGGTGGACACGCCGACCATCACCTTGCTGCCCCCGCCGACGATGTCCGTGAACGTGCCTTACAGCCACCAGTTGGTGGGGCAGGGTGGCACGGCGCCCTACAACACATTCGCCTTGGACACCGGTGCTCTGCCGCCAGGCATCTCGTTGAGTTCAGCCGGTCTGCTGGCGGGAACGCCTACGTCGGTGGGCACTTACACACCCACCATCAGCGCCTTTGACAGCAGCACCGGGACTGGCCCGTATCGCGACGCAACGGCCTTTACGATGGTGGTCTCGGCGGCTCCGCCGATCATCATCGCGCCCACGACGTTGCCAAACGCTGGCGTGGCCGCTGCCTACAGCACCACGCTGACCGCCACCGGCGGTAACGGCGGGCCCTACAGCTATACGGTGATCGCCGGCGTACTGCCCGCAGGTATCACGCTGGCCACGAACGGCACCCTGAGCGGCACGCCGACCGCAGGCGGTACCTTCAACTTCACCGCGCGCGCCACCGACACGGGCAGCAACACCGGGTTGCAACCGTACACGCTGGTCGTGTCCGCACCGACGATTTCGATCGCGCCCACCACCTTGCCCATGCTCACCCGCAACGCGGCCTACAGTCAGACCATTACCGCTGCCGGTGGTACTGCGCCGTATAGCTATGCGGTGACCAGTGGCGCAGTGCCCGCTGGCGTCACACTCTCCCCGACCGGGGTACTGTCCGGCACGCCCACCACCGCCGGGGCCTACGCGTTCACCGTCACGGCCACGGACAGCAGTTCCGGCAGCGGCCCCTATACCGGTGCGCGTGCCTACAGCGGCACGGTGCAGCAGGACACCCCGGCGATCGGGCCGGCAACGCTGCCCGATGGCACCGCCGGGGCCGTCTACGCCCAATCGCTCACGGTCACGGGCGGAGCAGGGGCGCCGTACACATTTGCGATTGCCGGCGGCGCCTTGCCGGGCGGCCTGGCCTTGAACACCAGCACCGGGCAGATTTCCGGTACGCCCACTGCCGTAGGATCGTTCCCGGTGACTGTGCAGGTAACCGATGCCGGGGCCTTCACCGGGCAGCGGGTGTACACGATCACGATTGCCCCGCCCGTTCTTGCCATCACACCGTCGGGCGCGACGCTGAACAGCCCTTACGGGTCCGTCTTCAGCCAGAGCTTCAGCGCCAGTGGCGGCACAGGGCCCTATGCCTATTCGCTGAGTGGTGCGTTGCCCAGTGGCCTTACCTTCACTGCTGCTACCGGCGTGCTGTCGGGCACGCCCACCCAGACGGGTACGTTCCCCATCACGGTCAGCGTGACAGATGCGACCACGGGCGCAGGAGCGCCGTACGCGGCCAGCCGCAACTACACCCTCACGGTATCCGCGCCCACCATCGTCATTGCACCGACGACGCTGCCGTTCGGTGCTGCGGGCGCGCCGTATTCGCAGACCCTGACCGCCAGCGGTGGCGTGGCGCCGTACACCTTCCAGGTGGTTGCGGGCAGTCTTCCGGCCGGCGTGTCACTGTCGGCGTCCGGGGTGCTGTCTGGCACGCCAACGGCGGCCGGCACGTTCAGCGTGACCTTCCAGGCCATCGATGCCAACCTGCAGACTGGCCAGCGTGCCTACTCCTCCAACATCGCTGCGCCCACGCTTGCGCTGTCGCCGGCAAGCGGCACCCTGTTGGCTGCATACGGAATGGCGTACAGCCAGAGCTTTACCGCCCTGGGGGGCAATGCGCCCTACACGTATTCCCTCAGTGGCACAGTGCCTTCCGGACTCAGCTTCAACAGCAGTACCGGCACGTTGTCCGGCACGCCGGTGCAGACCGGCAGTTTCCCGCTGACTGTCACTGCCACCGACAGCAGCACCGGCACGGGTGCGCCGTTCAGTGTCTCGGCCAATTACACGCTCAGCGTTGCGTCGCCTACCATCGTCATTGCGCCGGCGAGCCTGCCGGTGGGGGGCGTGGGCAGTGCGTACTCGCAGACAGTGACCGCCAGCGGCGGTATAGCGCCGTACACCTTCGCGGTCACCGCCGGTGCGCTGCCGGCCGGTGTCACGCTTTCGTCGGCGGGCGTTCTCAGTGGCACGCCTACTGCGGGCGGCTCGTTCAACTGGACCGTCGCCGCCACTGATTCGGGCGGAATGACGGGCGCGCGCGCCTACGTGATGAACATCACCGCACCCGCTATCTCGATCGCACCGGCCACGCTGCCCAGCCCCACCCAGGGCGCGGCCTACAGCGCGGCGCTGAGTGCCAACGGAGGCACTCAGCCGCATATCTTCAGCATCGTCGCCGGTGCGCTGCCCGTCGGCCTCACCCTCGACACTGGCGGCACGTTGTCGGGCACGCCGTCCAGTGCTGGCCCGTATTCGTTCACCGTGCAGGTCAGCGACAGCAGTGGCGGGACTGGGCCGTTTACCGGTGCCCGGGCCTACAGCGGCACCGTGCAGCCCGGCATTCCGGTGCTCAACCCGGCGACCCTGCCCAACGGGGCGATCGGTGCGGCGTACACGGCGGCCTTGTCGGTAACCCAGGGCGCGGGTGCACCGTACAGCTTCACTATCGTGTCGGGCGCGCTGCCCACGGGCCTCACCCTGAGCAGCGGTGGCGTGATTTCCGGTACACCCAACACGGCCGGTTCGTTCACCGCCGTGGTGCAGGTGACCGATGCGGCTGCGCAGAACGGGCAACGCAGCTACACCATCACCATCGGCGCGCCCACCCTGACCCTGTCGCCGGCGGCCGGTACGCTCAACGCCACCTACGCAGCGGCCTACAGCCAGGCGTTCAGCGCAGGCGGTGGCGTCGCGCCTTACACGTATGCCGTAACGGCCGGTACGTTGCCCACCGGGATGTCGCTGGCGGCGGCCACCGGGACGTTGTCGGGCACGCCCACCCAACCTGGTTCGTTTGCGATCACGGTGACCGCGACCGATTCCAGCGGTGGCGCAGGCGCACCCTTCAGCATCAGTCAGAACTACAACGTGGTCGTCGCGTTGCCCACCATCGCTGTTGCGCCGACGACTGTCCCCGGCGGCACCGTGGCCATTCCGTACTCGCAGACCTTGTCCGCCACTGGCGGCATCGCCCCGTATACGTTCGTGGTCAGTGCCGGCGCACTGCCGCCCGGCATGAGTCTGTCCGGCGCTGGCGTGCTGTCGGGCGCGCCGACGGCCAGTGGCACGTTCAACACCACCGTGACGGCCACCGATGCCAACGGCCAGACCGGCGCACGGGCGTATGCCGTGCAGGTTGCTGCGCCCACCATCGTCGTGACCCCGGCAACGCTGCCATCGCCGGCGCAGGGCCTGGCCTACAGCGCCACCTTCAGTGCGAGTGGCGGCGTGGAGCCGTACAGCTTCTCGGTCACCGGTGCGTTGCCGCCGGGTCTGTCGCTGACCACCGGCGGCGTGCTGTCCGGAACGCCGAGCGCACCGGGCACCAGCACGTTCACCGTGCTGGCCACCGACAGTTCGGGCGGGGCAGGGCCGCACTCCGGCTCGCAGAGCTACACGCTGAGCACCTCGGCCGGTCCGTCCATCGACCAGACCAGCGTGCCTGCCGCCACCGTAGGGAGCGCGTACAGCACCACGCTCTCCGCTACGGGCGGCACCGCGCCGTACAGCTACGCCCTGGTCTCCGGTGCGCTGCCTGCCGGCATCGTGTTCAGCAGCGGCGGTGCGTTCAGTGGTACGCCAACCGATGCGGGCAGCTTCGCCCTCACCGTGCGCGTCACCGACAGCAATGGCGTCACCAGCCAGCAGAGCTTTGTGCTCTCGGCAAGCGCGCCCACGCTGGTACTGACACCGGCCGCAGGCAGCCTGCAGGCCGACTACGCGGTGGCCCACTCGACCACCTTCGCCGGCAGTGGCGGCACCGCGCCATACACCTACACCGCCACCGGTGCGTTGCCTGCCGGGATCAGCCTCAATGCAGCCACTGGCGTGTTGTCCGGCACGGCCACGCAGAGCGGCAACTTCCCGATTGCAGTGACCGTGACCGATTCCTCCACCGGTGCGGGCGCACCGTTCCAGCGGATGCAGAACTACACGCTGGAGGTGGCCGCGCCCAACCTGGTGGTAACCCCGGGCACCCTGCCCAACGCGGTGGTGGGCGTGGCCTACACGCAGACGCTGACTGCCAGCGGTGCGGTGGCGCCGTACACCTACACGCTGCAGGGCGGCAGCCTGCCTGCGGGGATACAGCTGGATGCAGCCAGCGGCGTGGTGTCCGGTACGCCGGTCAGCGCCGGCAGCAGCACGCTGACCGTGCGCGCCACCGATGCCAACGGGCAATCGGTGGACCAGGCCTACACGTTGACCGTGGATCCGGCGCAGATCGTGGTCGATCCGGCGGTGCTGGCCGCGCCGCAGGTAGGCCAGGCCTACCGGCATGCCTTCAGCGCTACCCGTGGCAACGGCAGCTATACCTGGAGCGTGGCCAGCGGCAGCCTGTCGGCCGGATTGGCGTTGTCGGCCGACGGTGTGCTCAGCGGTACGCCCACCAGCATCGGCACCAGCACGTTCGTGGTCAGCGCGAGTGATGGGCAGAACTACGCCGGCACCCGCAGCATCACCCTGACCGTCAGCCAGGCGCAGGCCGTGGCGGCGGCGCAGACGGTGACGGTGCTGGCCGGCCAGACCATCACCTTCGATGCCACCACCGGTGCCAGCGGCGGGCCGTTCGACACCGCCGCCATTGTGGCTGCACCGGCCACCGGCAGTGCCAGCGTCGCCGGCCTGCAGATCAGCTACACGGCGCCGTTGGAGGCCAGTGGCACGGTTGGGTTCACCTACACGCTGGCCAACAGCAGCGGCGTGTCGGCCCCGGCGCAGGTGACGGTCACCGTCAACCCGCAGCCGATCGCTGCCGCGCTCACGGCCAGTGGCCTGGCGGGCACCACCATCAGCGTGGAGCTCACCGAAGGCGCGCGCGGCGGTCCGTTCACTGCGGCCAACGTGGTGTCTGTGATGCCGGCCAACGCGGGTACAGCCACAGTGAAGGCAAGCGACGTCGGCTACCGGCTGGAGTTTGCCGCGGCGGGTGGTTATGCGGGCGTGGCGCAGCTGGTGTACACGCTGAGCAACGCCTATGCGACCTCCGCACCGGCCACGCTGGCGGTGACCATCACCGCTCGCCCCGACCCGACCAAGGACGTTGAAGTGATGGGCATCCTGGATGCGCAGGCCGATGCAACTCGTCGTATGGCCACCGGCCAGATCAACAACTTCCAGCGTCGTCTGGAAAGCCTGCATCGCGGCGGTGGCGACGGTTTCAGCAACGGCATCAGCCTGTCGTCGGCTTCGTCGGGACGGGCAGGGCAGCGCGGTAACCTCTCGGCCGTGGACCAGAGCCTGGCCGATTCCCTGCGCATGAACCTGATCGAGCCTGCGGCAGATCCTGCCGATGCCACGGCAGGCGATGCGACCCGCGGCACCGGTGGCCTGCCGGGCGGCATTGCGGTGTGGACCGGCGGCGCGCTCAGCTTCGGCAATGGCAACAACCGCAACGGCCGCAGCTCGGCGGACTTCACCACGTCCGGCCTGAGCATGGGCGCCGACACGCGGATCAGTGACGGCGTGGCGCTCGGCGCGGGCGTGGGTTACGGCCACGACAGTTCCGATGTCGGCAACAAGGGCAGCCACAGCAGCGTGGACAGCTACAGCGTGGCGACGTATGCCAGCTGGCGGCCGAGCCGCAACACCTACCTCGATGGCCTGGTGGGGTACCAGTGGTTGTCGCTGGACGCGCGGCGCTTCGTCACCGGAAATGGCAACACCGTGAACGGCAGCCGCGATGGCCGCCAGCTGTTTGCCTCGCTGGCACTGGGCTACGAGCATCGCAGCGAGACCTTGCTGCTGTCGCCGTATGCACGACTGGACGTGGCCGACGCCACGCTGGACGGCTACACCGAGCAGGGCCGGGTGGGCGACACGCTGACCTATGACGAGCAGAAGCTGCGCACCAGCACCGGCAACCTCGGCCTGCGCAGCGAATACCTGGTGCGCACCGACAGCGGTACCTGGTTGCCTGGCGCACGCATCGAGTTCCAGCGTGATTTCCAGGGCAGCAATGCCGCCACCCTGCGCTACAGCGACCTGTTGTCCGGCCCGGCCTATTCGGCGTCGCTGCGCGACCAGTCGCGCAGCCGCACGCTGCTCGGCATCGGGGCGCCGTTCCAGTCCACCTCCGGCTGGTTGTTCCGGTTCGAGTACCAGTTCCTGTTCGACAGCCAGGCGGGCGACGTGCAGTCGATCCTGATCGGCGCAGAGAAGAAGTTCATGCCGTAACCCAACGCGCGCTGCCGTCCTGACGGCAGCGCGCAGCGGCCTGGTTCGTGATCGGTTGCGCTGTGTGTTCCCTATGTTTCTGACATAGTGATGGCGTGTTCGTGCAACACGGCGGATTGATGCTGCATCCTCAGGAATTGTCCACGTCCCAGATTGGCCTGGCGTTGTCGCAGGCATGGGGCGTGCAGGCCAACATGGTGGTGCAACGGCCGACCGGTGCCGATGCGGGCGCCACTGTGTACCAGGTGATCGCACGCGATGGCGCGCGGTGGTGGCTGAAGTGCCGGCGCTACGCGGTCGATGAGACCGTGTGGAAGGTGCTGCAGTACCTGCGCAGCCAGCGCGGCCTGGACGAGATCGCCGCGCCACAGCCCACCCTGGAGGGCGCCCCGGCACTGTGCATGGATGGCCTGCAGTGGACGCTGTTTGCCTATGTCGAGGGTCAATCCGGGTTTGAGTCGGCGCTGTCGCAGGCGCAGTGGCGGCGGCTGGGAGCAGTGCTGCGGCAGGTGCACGACACGCCCTTGCCGGATGACCTCCGCGCCGGGCTGGCGCAGCCCCATTTCGATGACGACACCGCGGTGGAGCGGGTGGGTGCGTGGCTGCATCGCACCGACGCGCGCTGGCCTGTGCGTGATGATCTCGCCGCGCAGTTCCTGCGCGCGTGGCAGCAGCATCGGCCGCGCATTGGCGAGGTCTGGCAGCGCTGCGCGCAGCTGCGTGAACGGCTTCAGAGCCGAGCATGGGCGCGGGTGCTGTGTCACGGCGACCTGCACGCCGGCAACCTGCTGCTGCGTGCCGACCAGGGGCTGTGCCTGATCGACTGGGACGACATGCTGCTGGCCCCGCGCGAGCGCGACCTGATGTTCGTCGGTGCGGGTGTGGGCGGGCGTTGGGGGCGCGATGATCCGCCGGGCTTCGGTGAGGGCTACGGCGAGGTGAGCATCGACCTCGAGCGCCTGGCCTATTACCGGCACTGGCGCATCCTGCATGACGTACAGGAGTTCCATGACCTGCTGTTGGAACCGGGTGCCGCATCGCGCCCGCCGGCGCAACGGCGCCAGGCGGTTCGCTACATGGAAGAGCAGTTCGCGCCGGGCAACGTGGTCGACAGCGCGGCGCGCAGCTGGATGGCGGCCACCGGGCAAGCGGGGTAACGCCATCCCATGGGCGGCTTCGGTGCGACCGGCACCGGGGTGGCTTTACTCGCCTGGTTTGGCGCCGGCTGATGCGGCCTGCGAGGCCGCGCGCCGCACCAGTACCGCTTCACGATGGGCGATATAGGCATTGGCGCCCAGGATGATGCCGGCGCCGATCACGGTCCAGCGGTCCAGGGTTTCGCCGAACAGCAGCCAGCCCAGCACGGCAACCAGCGGCAACTGCATGAAGCTGATCGGGGTCAGTGCAGAGACCTCGCCCAGGCGCAGTGCCCGCGTCCACAGCAGCTGGCCCACCGTGCCGAACAGGCCGGTGGCGGCCAGCCACACCCACGCCATGCCGGTCGGCCACACCCAGACGAACAGCGCGGGAACCAGCGACAGCGGCACCCAGAATACGTAGGTGTAGAGCACCACGGCATCGGCGCTGTCCACGCGGGTGAGCTGCTTGATCTGGATCGCCACCAGCGAACTGAGTACCGCGGCCAGCACCGCCACCAGGGTGCCGGGGGTAAAGCTGGTCGAGCCCGGCCGCACGATGATCAGTACGCCGATGAACCCGATGATCACCGCCGCCCAGCGTCGCGCGCGCACGGTCTCGCCGAGCCACAGCACCGCGGCGATGGTGACGAACAGTGGCGTGGAGTAGGACAGCGAGATCGCCTGCGACATCGGCAGGTGGCCGATCGCCCAGAACGCGCACAGCATCGACGCCAGGCCGATCGTGCTGCGCAGCAGATAGCGCGGCAGCTGCTGGGTCTTCAGCGACGCGCGACCGGGGCGCAGCAGCATCGGCAGCAGGGCCATCAGGCCGAAGGCGTTGCGGAAGAACGCTACTTCCTGGGTGGGCACCGAGCGGGTGGCATAGCGGATGGCCACCGCCATCAGCCCGAAGGCCAGCGTGCTGCCCAGCATCAGCAGTGCCGCACGCAGGGGAGTAGGGGCGGGCAGGGCGAGTGGCGGGGTCACCACTGCGCGCCGATCAGGCGTGGCTCCGGTTCGATCGGCACGCCGAACTTCTCCAGCACCGAGGCCGAGATCTGCCGCGCCAGCGCCAGCAGCTGCTCGCCGGTGGCGGTGCCATGGTTGACCAGCACCAGCGCGTGGTGCGGCGACACGCCGGCGTCGCCGTCACGGTAGCCCTTCCAGCCGCATGCTTCGATCATCCAGGCCGCCGACAGCTTGCGCCGGGTGTCCTGGTCGGCCGGGTACACCGGCAGGTCGGGGAAATGCTGCAGCAACACCTCCACCTGTTCCAGCGGCAGCACCGGGTTCTTGAAGAAGCTGCCGGCATTGCCCAGTACGTCCGGGTCGGGCAGCTTGCGGCGGCGGATGTTGATCACCGCGTTGGCCACATCGGCGGCCACCGGCAATTCCACACCCATGGCCTGCATTTCTTCCGTGATGCCGGCATAGCCCAGGCGCAGCGCGTGCAGCAAGGGCAGGCGCAGTTCAATCGCGGTGATCAGGTAGCGCTCCGGCATCTGCTTGAACACGCTGTCGCGGTAGCCGAACTGGCAGGCCTCGGGATCCAGCCGGACCCACGCAGCGGTCTCGCGGTCCCAGGCTTCCACGGTCTGGATGAACTCGTCCACCTGCACGCCGTACGCGCCGATGTTCTGGATGGGGGACGCGCCGGCCGTACCGGGAATCAACGCCAGGTTCTCCAGCCCGGACAGCCCGTTCTGCAGCGACCACATCACCAGCCCATGCCAGCTGACCCCGGCGCCGGCACGGACCACGGTGTGGTCGGCGCGGTGTTCCAGGATCTCGATGCTGCGGTTGGCAAACACCAGCACCGTGCCCTCCACGTTGCCGGCCAGCAGCACGTTGCTGCCACTGCCCAGCACCAGCAGCGGCGCGTCGGCGACCTGCGGCAGCGCCAGGACGTCCGGCAGCAGCGACGGGTCGTGCAGCTCCAGCAGCTGTGCCGCGCTTGCCTCCACGTGGAAGGTGTTGAGCGCCTTCAGCGACGCGTTCTCAGTCAGGGTCCAGGCAGGCATTGCGTTACTCATAGGGGGGCAACCGCACCGCGGCTGGGGGCCTCGCGGCGTCGGCGGATGGCTTCAACACAGTCCTGCACCAGCGCCGGGCCGCGGAAGATCAGGCCGCTGTAGCACTGCACCAGGGCCGCGCCGGCGGACATCTTGGCCACCGCGTCGGCACCGGACTGGATGCCACCGACGCCGATCAGCGGCATCGACTCGGGCAGGCGTGCGCGCAACCGGCGCAGGACCAGCGTGGACTGGCCCAGCAGCGGCGCGCCGGACAGGCCACCAGCCTCCTGCGCGCGCGGGTCACCGGCCACCGCACTGCGGTCGATAGTGGTGTTGGTGGCGATCACGCCGTCCACCTTCAATTCGCTGAGCACGCGGGCGGCCGCATCGATGTCGCGATCGCTCAGGTCCGGCGCCACCTTGACCAGCATCGGCACGCGCCGGCCATGCTTCGCGGCGAGGTTTTCCTGGCTGTCGCGCAGCTGCGAGATCAGCTGGCGCAGCGCCGTTTCTTCCTGCAGCTCGCGCAGCCCGGCCGTGTTCGGCGAGGAGATGTTGACGGTGATGTAGTCGGCCAGCGGATACACCTTCTGCAGGCAGTGCTGGTAGTCGTCGAACGCCTGCTCGTTGGGCGTGTCCTTGTTCTTGCCGATGTTGATGCCGAGCAGCCCGTGGCGGCGCTTGGCCCGTTCAACATTGCGCACCAGTGCATCCACGCCGAGGTTGTTGAAGCCCATGCGGTTGATGATGGCCTGGTGGGCCGGCAGCCGGAACAGCCGCGGTCTCGGATTGCCTTCCTGCGGACGCGGGGTGATGGTGCCGATTTCGACGAAGCCGAACCCCAGCGCCAGCAGGGCATCGATGTGCTCGCCGTTCTTGTCCAGCCCGGCGGCCAGGCCAACCGGATTGGGGAACTCCAGGCCGAAGGCCTTGGTGGGCAGCGGCGCGATACGACCGGCCAGCAGGGGCGTGGTGCCGGTGCGGTAGGCCAGCTCCAGGCCGTTCAGGCCAAGGCCGTGGGCGCGCTCTGCATCGAAGGCGAACAGGAAGGGGCGGGCAAGCGAGTACATGGCGTTCTATCAGTCCAGCGTGCCGACAAAGGCACGGGTTTGGTATTCAAAGGCAACCTGGCCGTCCACGGCGTGGGCATCGAACAACTGCTGCAGCGCGTCCAGCATCGGCGCATGGCGGGGATGGCCGGCCTGCGGCGCGTATGACGAGGACAGCAGGCGCCCACGCAAGCCGTCGAGGTCCATGCGCTGCACGTTGGGGAAGCTGGCCAGGCCGCGCAGGCCCGCGCCGAACCAGGCGCGCATGGCGTCGTCATCCTGGTAACGCTCGGCCACCTGGGTGTAATCGGTGCCGAACTCCAGCAGCAGCTGCTCGTAGCCGATCAGGAACGGCGAGGCGTCCAGCAGGCGGGAGTTCCAGAACACCAGCGCCATCCCACCGGGATGCAGGATGCGCGACCACTCGCGGCGCACCGCAGCGGTATCGAACCAGTGGAAGGCCTGGGCGGCTGCGACCAGACCAACGCTGTCGTCGGTCAGTGTGGTCGCCTCGGCGGTGCCGTCGACCAGTTTCAGGCGCAGGTAATCGGGGGTCAGCCACTGCTCGGCGGCGGCGCGCATGGCCGCATTGGGCTCCACCGCGATGACCGGGTGGCCGCTGGCCAGGAACAGACGGGTGGAAATGCCGGTACCGGCGCCGATATCGGCGACCAGGGTCTCGGTGGGCACGCCGATATCGTGATGCAGCCAGTCCAGCAGGGCCGGCGGGTAATCGGGGCGGTAGCGGACGTAGTCGGCGACGCGGCTGCTGAAGCGTTCGGTCGAATCCGATGCACTCATGGGGACCTCACGATTGGGATGCGGCAAACAGGGCCAATCCACCGAAGAAGAGCACGAAACCCACCACCACCAGGATGCTGCCGATCACCGCCAGCCAGCCCAGCACCAGTCCGGCGACCGCCAGGCCGTCGCCTTCCAGCGCCTGCGGCTGGCGACGGATTTCCGCGCGCGCCATGTGGCCGGTGACGATGGCAATGAGACTGCCGAGAAACGGAAAGACCGTCCAGCCCACGATGCCCATGATCAAGCTGACTACGGCCAGCGAGCTGGTCTGTCGATAGGGCTGGTTCATCCGTTTCCTCCATGGCAGAGCGCCCATGATAGTGCCTGCGCCGGGATTAGCCCATCGGCGCGGGCGGCGTGCAACCCGGCAGGCCTCAGCCCATCAGGACCTGGCCACCATCGACGTTCAAAGTGTGGCCGGTGATCCAGCGCGCCAGCGGCGAGCACAGGAACAGGGCGGCATCGGCGATTTCCTTCGGCTGGCCGAAGCGGCCGAACGGAATTTTGGCCAGCGTGGCGTGGTACAGCGCCGGGTCGTGCTCGCGGCGACGGGCCCACAGGCCGTCCTCGAACTCGATCGAGCCCGGGGCAATGGCATTGACGCGGATCCGCTGCGGGGCCAGCGCCAGTGCCTGGGAGGTGGTGTAGTGCATCAGTGCGGCCTTGGCCGCGGCATACGGAGCAGCGCCCGGTCGCGGTTGTAGCGCGGCGATCGAGGCCAGGTTGAGGATGCAGGCATCGCTGGACTGCTGCAGCCAGGGCAGGGCCAAACGCGAGGCGCGTACCGCCGACATCAGATCGATGCCCAGGCTGGCTTCCCAGCCGGCTTCATCGTCGGCCATGCCGTAGCCGGTGGCGTTGTTGACCAGCACATCGATACCGCCCAGCGCGTGGGCGGCATCGGCCAGCCAGCGGCCGATGTCGTCCAGCACCCCGAGGTCGGCCGATGCGGTGTGGATGTCCAGGCCCAGGACCTGGGCATCGGCGCGCAGCGCAGTGAGCCCGGGCTCACCGCGGGCGCAGACCGACACGCGGGCGCCCGCCGCAGCGAACGCCAGCGCCATGGCACGCCCGATGCCCTTGCTGCCGCCGGCCACCAGTACCCGGCGGCCGGCGAAGTCCAGCGAAGGGGCAGCGGGCGTGGGCATCACAGGTCGAACTTGATGCCCTGGGCCAGCGGCAGCGAATCGGAGTAGTTGATGGTGTTGGTCTGGCGACGCATGTAGACCTTCCACGCATCCGAGCCGGACTCACGGCCACCGCCGGTGTCCTTCTCGCCACCGAACGCACCGCCGATTTCCGCACCGGAGGTGCCGATGTTGACGTTGGCGATGCCGCAGTCCGAGCCGGCCGCCGACAGGAAGCGCTCGGCCACCTTCAGGTTGGTGGTGAAGATCGACGAGGACAGGCCCTGCGGCACGCCGTTCTGCATGTCGATGGCTTCGTCCAGGGTGCTGTACTTCATCACGTACAGGATCGGGGCGAAGGTCTCGTGCTGCACCACTTCGTCGCTGTTCTTCAGGCCGGTGACGATGGCCGGCAGCACGAAGTTGCCGGCGCGGTCGATGCGGGTGCCGCCGGTTTCCACGGTGCCGCCGCTGGCCTTGGCCTTCTCGATCGAGGCCAGGAACTGCTGCACGGCGCCGTCGCTGTTGAGCGGGCCCATCAGGTTGGCCGGGTCGGTCGGGTCGCCGATCTTGCCTTCCACCTGCTTGTACGCCTTGACAAGCGTGGCCAGCACGTCGTCATGGATGGATTCGTGCACGATCAGGCGGCGGGTGGTGGTGCAGCGCTGGCCGGCCGTGCCGACCGCGCCGAACACGATGCCCGGGATGGCCAGCTTCAGATCGGCGGTTTCGTCCAGGATGATGGCGTTGTTGCCGCCCAGCTCGAGCAGGCAGCGACCCAGGCGGTGGGCGACCTGTTCGGCGACCTGGCGGCCCACCTGGGTGGAGCCGGTGAAGCTGATCAGCGGCACGCGCTTGTCGGCCACCATCTTCTGCGACAGCTCGGTGCCGGCGTCGTTGATCAGGAAGAAGATGTCCGGGAAGCCGGCGCCGCGCAGCGCTTCATTGCAGATGCGCATCGAGGCGATGGCGGTCAGCGGGGTCTTGTTGGACGGCTTCCAGATGCACACGTCGCCACAGATCGCGGCCAGGAAGGCGTTCCAGGCCCACACCGCGACCGGGAAGTTGAACGCACTGATGATGCCGACCAGGCCGAGCGGCTGGTACTGCTCGTACATGCGGTGGCCGGGGCGCTCGGAATGCATGGTGTAGCCATAGAGCATGCGGCTCTGGCCCACGGCGAAGTCGGCGATGTCGATCATCTCCTGCACTTCGCCGTCGCCCTCGGGCTTGCTCTTGCCCATTTCCAGCGCGACCAGCGAGCCAAGCGCGTCCTTGTGGGCGCGCAGTGCTTCGCCGCACAGGCGCACGGCTTCGCCACGGCGCGGGGCCGGGGTGGTGCGCCATACCTTGAAGGCTTCCTGGGCGCGGGCCACGATGGTTTCGTAGTCGGCGTCGGTGGTGGCGTGGACCTGGGCGATCGCCTCGCCGGTGGTCGGATTGACCGGGGTGATCAGACCGGCGCTGGTGGCGGTGGACCACTCGCCATTGCCGAGGTAGGTGCCAGCGTTGGTCGCGTCCAGGCCGAGGGCCTTGAGCAGATCAGAGGACATGCAAACTCCTGTTGCGTTGCGTTTGTAAGGCGCTGGCCGCTGGCAGGGTGGGGGGCGGCAAGCTGACCGCTGATGGTAGCAGAGCGGGGTGGCTGCACTGGCTTCGCCAGCCTGGTCCAGCGATCACCTGCGCCACCCTGAATGCGTCAATCCATTGATCCAAAAGGCAAAAAAAGACAAGGTCAATTGTGACGCTTCCATCCGGATTGTGATATTTTTGTGAGCTAAGCGGCACTTGTCGCCGTAATCTGCTCTTTCCAGGGAGCGTCATTGTCTCAGGGGGGTCGTTGCACGGGCGGGGCGGAGTACGAGCGTCCCGGCAAGTGTTTCATTATGGAGATGTCGCTGTGCTACATGGATCCGTAGACCCATTGCCTGCCCCGCGGGGGCGGCGGCGTGTAACCGCCGAGGCCCGTGCCGCCCTCGAAGTGTGGTTGCGCGTGCTCGACCTATTACTGGTGCCCGGTGCGGCGCTGCTGGGTCATATTCTTTGCCACGGTTTGATCCCTGCGTCGCACTCGCAGCGCGTGGTGTTCGGGGCCGTGCTGCTGTGCTGCGTGGTCTGTTTCGCGCTCGCGCCGGTCTACCGCAACTGGCGGGCGCGCGGCCTGCTGGCGGAGCTGTGGACACTGTTCCTGGCCTGGACCGCGGCATTTGCGCTGTTCTCGATGTACTCGGTGCTGATGGACGTGGCCGATGCGGTGCCGGCACCCTGGCTGGTGAGCTGGTATGCGCTGGGCCTGGCGGGAATGGGGGTCAGCCGTTTCTGCATCCGGCTGCGCGTGCACAACCTGCGCTCAAGGGGGCTGGATCGCCAGCGGGTCCTGCTGGTGGGCTTACGGGCCCCTGCGCTCAAGGTGCATCGGCTGCTCCGCAGTCGCCCGGAGATCGGCAAGGAGGTCATTGGCTACTTCGCTGGGCCTGACGACATCGCGACCCGTCGCGATGGCGGAGGTGCGCCGCTTCGGCTGGGCGCGCTGGAGGACCTGGAGGCTTACCTCGACCAGCACCGCGGTCAGATCGAGCACATCTGGGTGTCCTTGCCGCTGGGCGGGCGCGCGCGCCTCAAACAGGTGCTCAAGCTGCTCGAGCGCTATCCCGTCCAGGTCAGGCTGGTGCCCGACACCACCGGTTTGGGCGCATTGAATCCCGGGGTGCACCAGGTCGGGGATGTGCCGATGATCGGCGTGCGCCAGGGGATGGTCGAGCCGCACCTGCTGATGGTGAAGCGGGTCGAGGACGTGGTGGTAGCCGGGGTGGCGCTGGTGGTGCTGTCGCCCTTGCTTGTGCTGCTGGCCTTGGGGGTGAAGCTGAGCTCACCGGGCCCGGTCCTGTTCCGCCAGCGCCGGCACGGGCTCGATGGGAAGGAATTCAAGATGTTGAAGTTCCGGTCGATGCGGGTGCACGAGGAGTCGAGCGGAACGCTTACGCAGGCCACCCGCGGAGATGCCCGCATCACGCCGTTCGGGGCTTTCCTGCGCCGAACCAGCCTGGATGAGCTTCCCCAGTTCCTGAACGTGCTGGGCGGCAGCATGTCAGTGGTGGGGCCGCGGCCGCATGCGGTGCAGCACAACAACCAGTACGAGCGGCTGATCGAGCGCTACATGCATCGTCACTACGTCAAGCCGGGTATCACCGGGTGGGCCCAGGTGAACGGGCTGCGGGGCGAGACGCCAGAGCTGCGGTCGATGAAGAAGCGCGTGCAGTACGACATTGATTACATCCGGCGCTGGAGCCCGTTGCTGGACATGCGGATCATCCTGCTGACGGCGTTCAAGGTGCTGGGGCAGAAGACGGCGTATTGAATGAAGCGGGGGCGTTCTGGCTACGAGACTTCTGTCTCAGTTCCGAATGTCTTCCCTGTCTCACAACGTGGTAGTGGCCTGCGCCGGCGTGCCGGGGCAGGGTGATCGGTTATTCTGTTCGATTGGATGGTGTCCGCTGCAGCGGAGCAATACCTTCCCATTGGCTATATCGGAACTTGTAACGCGTGTTCAAGCATATTCTTTTTGTCTGCATCGGAAACATCTGCCGCAGCCCTTCTGCCGAAGTCATGATGCGCAACGCGCTGGCTGGCAGGGGCATCGAGGTCACCTCGGCCGGTCTGGGTGCCCTGGTCAACCATGGCATCGACGCCACGGCGCAGGAACTGCTTGTCGAGCGCGGGCTGGACGGGAGCGCGCATCGTGCCCGTCAGGTCACGCCACAGATCCTCTCCGCTGCCGATCTGGTGCTGGTGATGGAGAAAAAGCATCTCAAGCGGATCATGGAGATCGCGCCGGAGGCGTCCGGCAAGTCGTTCCTGCTCGGCAAGTGGAACGAAGAATGCGAGATCCCCGATCCCTACCGCCAGCAGCGTCCGGCATTTGAACACGTGTATCGGCTGATGGCCGAGGGCGTGGAGAGCTGGAAGCGCTACGTCTGAGCCTTCGGACTGACCATTTTGAGTGACAGCTGATTCTGTCGCGCTTTCTCTAAATTACTTCAGCGATCTTCTATGACAAGCCAAGAGTCCCGAGCCACTCCTTCCGACGAAGCCGATGAGATCGATCTGCGCCAGCTGCTGGGCACGCTGATCGACCATAAATGGTGGATCGCTGGTATTACCGGCCTCTGCCTCGCCATCGCAGCTAGCTACGCGCTGTTGGCTACGCCGATCTACCGTGCCGACGCGGTCGTCCAGGTCGAGTCGAAGATGCCATCACTTCCAGGGCTGTCAGACCTGAGCCAGTCTTTGGGTATGGGAACCGGAAGCGCAGAGGCGTCGACTGAAATCGCGTTGATCACCTCGCGGTCCGTGCTCGGCAGTGCTGTCGAAGAGCTCAAAATGGACATCGAAATAGAGCCGAATCGGTTCCCCATCATTGGTGCGTATCTGGCCCGGAGGGCCGAACGGTCCGCACCAGATCAATTGGCTGAACCTCGTTTCGGCATGTCCCGTTTTGGTTGGGGGGGCGATAAGCTCGAAATCTTCCAGCTGAATGTCCCTTCGAGACTTATCGATACTGATCTGACCTTGATCGCTGGGCCGAAAGTGGGTCAGTACTCACTCTATGACGCTGATGGCAATCTCATTCTCAAGGGAGTCGTCGGACAGCCCGCAAAGTCGGGGGGAGTCGTCATCCAGGTTGCCAGTCTTAATGCAAATCCGGGGATGAAATTCTGGGTAAGCAAGCTACGCACGCTCAGTGTCGTTGGTGATCTCCAGAAGCAGGTAGGTGTAACGGAAGTCGGAAAGGACTCTGGAGTTCTGTCCCTTTCATATGAAAACTCCGATCCCGTCTTGGCCCAGGAATTCCTGCAGCAGGTTGCTCAGGCTTATGTCCGCCAGAACGTTGACCGGAACTCCGCTGAAGCGTCGGCACAGCTGTCGTTCGTCAGGGAGCAGTTGCCCAGCGTGCGAATTCAGGTTGACGCGGCTCAGGATGCGTTGAGTGCATACCAAACGCGCGCTAACTCCGTAGACATATCCCTGCAGACTAAGGGGCTGCTGGATCAGGAGGTTGCGGTAGAAACGAGCATTCAACAGTTGCGAATGCAGCAGGCTGAGATGGATCGGAAATTTACTCGCGATCATCCTGCCTACCAGGCACTGATGCGACAGATCAGCGGTCTGCAGGGGCGAAAGTCTGGCTTTCAGAGCCAGGTGAGGCAGCTTCCTGATGCTCAGCAAGAGCTGCTGAAGCTGACCCGAGATCTGAAGGTCAGCAATGAAATCTATACAGGCATGCTGAACCAGGCGCAGCAACTGGATGTCGCGAAGGCTGGCACTGTGGGTAACGTCCGTATTGTTGATGCTGCTGCGGTCGACGCGACAACGCCGATAAAGCCGCGTAAGCCGATGATCGTGTTGATTGGCACAATATTCGGGGCGCTTCTCTCGATTGGCATTGTCCTTCTCAAGCAGATGCTCAACCGTGGAGTGGAGGATCCGTCGCAGATCGAGGAGCTTGGTCTTCCTGTGTACGCCTCTATCCCGGTCAGTCCAAAACAGGAAACCGACTCTGTCCGCGGGTCGTTCCGTGCGGACGGCAAGCTGCACCTTCTGGCGGTCAAGGACCCGGCCGATCTGGCAATCGAGGCGGTACGCAGCCTCCGCACGAGCCTGCACTTCGCCCGTTTGGAAGCGAAGAACAACGTTGTTCTGATTTCTGGCTCCAGCCCAAATGCAGGCAAGACGTTTGTCTCTTCTAACCTTGCTGCAGTCATTGCGCAGGCGGGTCAGCGAGTGCTTATCATCGATGCCGATATGCGCAAGGGTACGTTGCACAAGGCAATGGGGGTAAAGCAAACGCCGGGCCTGTCGGATGTGCTTGTCGGCAAAGTTTCCGCCACTGATGCCATCCAGGTGCTGCCAGGACTTGAACACCTCAGCTTCATCACTCGTGGCGATGTTCCGCCGAATCCGTCCGAGCTGTTGATGCACGAGAACTTCACCCGCCTGTTGGAGACGGTAGCGCGTGACTACGACCTTGTGATCATTGATACGCCGCCGATTCTGGCTGTGACGGATGCTGCAATCATTGCTCATCATGCAGGTACCTGCCTTTTGGTGGCCCGTTTCGGCCTCAACCAACCGAAGGAGCTTGCGTTGGCCAAGAAGCGCTTCGAGCAGAACAACGTAAAGCTCAAGGGTGCGATCTTCAATGCGGTCCAGCGACGTGCAACCGGCTACTACAGCTACGGCTACTACGAGTACAAGTCGACCGAATGAAGGCCACGGTCCGGGCGCGAACCAGCGTCCTGACCGACATGGAGGTCACGGCAGCTGCATCGAGCAGGTCCGCGACGCACTTAGAGAGACTGCGGAGAAATACATGAAAGTTCTGATCACTGGTGGGGCTGGGTTCATTGGCAGTGCATTGGCGCGCGCGCTCAGCGCACGCGGTGACGAGGTTACTGTCCTGGACAATCTATCCCCCCAGATCCATGGCGACAGTCCAGAGGACTCTCCGCTGCTGGCGTCGCTGCCCACGGACGTCGTGGTGGTCAGGGGCGACGTCCGCCAGCGTGAGGACTGGTTGAAGGTTCTGCCCGGCCAAGACGTGGTGGTCCACCTTGCGGCTGAGACCGGCACGGGTCAGTCCATGTATGAGATCGACCGCTATGTCGACGTCAACGTACGTGGAACTTCTTTGTTCCTCGACCTGATCGGCAACAGCGTGCAGGGCTGCGAATCGGTCAAGCGGGTAGTAGTGGCATCTTCCCGCTCCATCTACGGCGAAGGCAAGTACAAGGGCCAGAACGGCCCGGTGTACCCTGGTGCGCGCGTTGATGCCGACCTCCGCGATGGCGTATTCGAGTGCCGTGACCCGCAGAGTGGCGAGTTGGTAGCGCCTCTGCCGACGGATGAATCTTCCCGCATCCATCCCAGCTCGATCTACGGCATTACCAAGCAGGTGCAGGAGCAGTTGGTACTGGTCGGCGCCGCCGCCATCGGTATCCAGGGCATCGCCCTGCGCTACCAGAATGTCTACGGACCTGGGCAGTCGCTGAAAAACCCATACACGGGCATTCTGTCGATCTTCTCCACCCTGCTGTTGCAGGGCAAAGGTGTGAACATCTTTGAGGACGGCAAGGAAACTCGTGATTTCGTGTTCATCGACGATGTGGTGGCGGCGACAGTCGCCGCCATTGATGCGGATGTCAGCGGCGAGGCATTCAACGTCGGTACCGGTGAGGCCACCGATGTGATCACCGTCGCCAGTGCGCTGAAGGAGGCGTATGGCAAGGGCGGGGAGATCAGCATTTCCGGCAACTACCGTATCGGCGATATCCGTCACAACTTCGCCGACCTTAGTCGCGCTCAGGCAGCATTGGGTTACCGCCCGCAGGTCACCTTCGCAGAGGGTGTGAAGCGCTTTGCCGCGTGGGTTCTGACCCAGCAGATCGAAGACTCCGGCTACCAGCGGTCGGTGGACGAGATGCGGGCGAAGGGCTTGCTGAAGTGAATCACACCTCGTCGCTGGAGGGTGTGGAATGAGCGAGTCGCTGAAGGGCAAGCGCGTTCTTTTCATCGCCCCGATGTTCTTCGGCTATGAAAAACTGATCAAGGGCGAGCTCGAGCAGTTAGGTGCTGTGGTCGACTATTTCAGCGACAGGCCGGGAGCGGACTTCCTGACCAAGGCCTTGATCAGGGTGGACCGCCGCTTCCTCGCGAGGAAGATCGAGCGCTACTACGGTGACATCATCGAGCAAACCCGAGGTCGTGATTACGACCTCGTGCTGATCATCCGTGCCGAGGCCGTGTCCGGGAGCATTCTGGATCGACTTCGCAGTCTCCATTCTCGTGCGAGGTTCGTGCTGTACCTATGGGATTCAATGCACTACAACCCGAATGCCCGTAAGGTGTTGGGGAGGTTCGATGCTGTCCTGTCCTTTGATCGCGCCGACGTCGATGCGAACCCGCAGATTCAGTTCCTGCCACTCTTCTATGGCAGGGATTTCGAGCGCGCCGCGAGCTGGACCGGAAGTTTCAAGTACGACGCATGCTTCATCGGTACCATTCATACTGATCGCTATAAGGTTCTCGAGCAGGTTATCGATCAGCTTGAGCGGGATGGCATGAGGGTATTTGTCTACTGCTACTACCCGTCCCGCACGCTGTTTCGGTTGCGATCCCTATTCGACGGCGGCTTCCGGCGATTTGCCCGGAAGTATGTCAATTTCAAGGGCATTCCACTCTCTGAGGTTGTCGACCGCATCGCAGAGAGTCGCGCCGTGATTGATGTGAACAGGCCTGGTCAGCTTGGCCTTACTATGCGGACCATCGAAGCGATTGGCGCGCAGCGTCTTCTGGTGACCACGAACGAGGATATCGTCAATTACGACGTCTACTCGAAGAAAGGCGTATGCCTGATTGATCGAAGTGCGCCAAAGGTGGACAGGGAATTTCTCGACATTGAAGGCGTTCCGCATGCCGAGTCAGTGCGCGTCGGGCTTTCGGCCCGAAACTGGGTGTTGCGCGTCATTGGGACCTAATCGGGTCATCGCTGCAGTTCGCTGCCGAGCCCCTCACTCTGAAAGCACTATTAATTCACTCGGTCGCGCATGAAGTACCTTACCGTCGTCTACTACGATACGTTCGCCCGATTCTTTTCTGCAATCGAAGATGAAATCAGGACACGGGACAGTGAGGCTGAATTTCTTCACCTCGCTCTTTTTCCTAGTGCCTACTTCTACCTGCTGAGTGAAAAGCGGTCGGTGCGCTTGCTTCCCTGGGAAGCGACAAAAGCGCGCCCGGAAGGGGAATTGCCTACGGATTCTGCGCTGGATCGCATCGGTGCTTACCACTCCTACATTCTTTCAGGTGCGGGTAGGCAGGAGAATGCACGCGTCCGCCAACGAGCGGCAAAGTACGTCGACGCGGTGTCCAGGATTCTTCGAGAGTTTCGCCCAGACCGCGTAATCATGTCTGGTGACACTCGCATTGCGTGCGAGTCACTGCTCTTTTGCCTTGCGCGCGATTGGCCGCATGTCCCTAAGTTCCATTTCGAGCAGGGTCCGGGTGGCACCACCATCCTTGATCGCAATGGGGTCAACGCGAACTGTTCATTCAGGTTCGAGGCCGCCGCCCTCACCGGCGAGGGCTACTCGGCGACGGAACCCAACAGGCGTAGTCGTTTCAAGCGCAATCGATTGCTCAGGGCCGTCGATCACCTGTTGTCTCGCTCATTGGGGGTGATATCACGGCTCCCGGTAGAGTGGGAGATGCTGCCGATGCCTCGGTATTCAAAGCAACGTTACGATGCCTGCTTAGGGTCGATGCCGATGGTTGGTGCAGACGATGGGCCGCGTGTGCTCGTGGCGCTGCAGGTTCCGGACGACGCGAACAACATTCATCATAATCCGCTGGGTCTTGGTGATGCGCAGTTTGTCGAGCAGGTGGTAGGCGCTGTTCGACAGCTGGGCGGAAGTGTCCTGATCAGAGAGCATCCCCTGTATCGGCGCAAGTACAGCGCCGAGCTGTACGAATTGATCTCCCGCACCCCTGAGGCCGTGCTTTCGAGTGCAGAATTGAAGGATGACTTGTCAGTGGCGACAGTTGTGGTGACGGTCAATTCAATGACCGGTTTCGACGCCTATATGTCCGATGTCCCTGCCATTCTGCTGGGGCGTGCGTTCTATGATCACCTCCCGGGGATCGTACGGGTTGAAGGGGACGCCAACCTGGCCGCTGCCATCAGTTCAGTACAGGGGAGGGCGGTATCCGATCTTATTGAAGGCTGCGATCCCAAGGCAATCTTTGCGCAGATGAGGGCGCGCTATTTCATCGATGGGCATTGGCTTGATGCCGAACTGGTTGCGCCGGCCCACATCGCCGATATCGTAGTGACAGGCGATAGTGTGGTTGCCAGGGGTAATCGCGTTACTGCGGGTCAGGTGGTGATCGAATGACGGCCAAGGGAATCTATCTGGGGGTCGCATCCAACCTGGTCGGCAACGCGCTGATGCTTGGTGCGACGCTCTGGCTCACCCGGCTGATTAGCCCCGCCGAGTTCGGTGAGTTTCGCGTGGGGGCCAATTTTTCTACGTTGGTGATCCCCTTCCTTGCGTTGGGTGGGGAACGGTTGATCAGCCGCTTGATCCAGAAGGGTGACGCAGCGGGTGTTGCGACCACCGTGCGGATGGTAATGACGGTCGCGCTCGTCGGCAGCATCGCCCTGCTCCTTGCTTATCCCGTGCTTGCCCGATATGCCTTCGCAGGGACAGTGGGTTTTCCAGTCTTCGCGCTGGGTGTACTGCTTGTTCCGTTGACCATCTGCTACAACCTCGCAAACACGATCTGGAGGCACACGGGTTCGCCTGCCGACGCGCAGATCCACCTGAACTTCTATCAGAGGCTCCTGCGTGCGCCACTTCTGATTGCATTTGCTTGGTTGCATCCAACGGCTGTCTCAGCGTCCGCTGCGATGTTCATTGCGCAGGGAACATCGCTACTGCAGCTACGCAAGCATGTCCGATTGGCGCTAAAGGATGGGGCTCGTCCTGGTGTGCCGTCGCGGCGGAACAGGTCGGTGATGGGCGAAATGCTGGTGATCGGGTTGCCGGTTGCGCTTCTTGCCGCTGTCGACCGGATCGATGTCTTGATCATCAATGGCGTTATGGGTGTGGAGACGGCCGGCGAGTACGACCTCGTCTACATGTTGGCAGTCACTGCCATGTTTCCTGCCATGGCGATGTCCAAGACATCCGAACCGCTGCTGCTGTCTCTGAAGCAGGATCTCGATCAGCAACGGCGCGTCAGATCGCTGCAGATTCGGGCGCTGGCGCTTTCCTGTGCTGCCCTAATTGGAATCGCGGTGATTTCGCCTTTCATTCCAATGGTGCTCGGAGTGGCCGGGCCTAGTTTTCCAGCCGCTGTATTGGTTCTGTCGGCGGGATTGGCGCTCTCCAGTGTGTGCGGGCCCGTACTTGAGTACATGCAAATCAATGGGCGAGCCAGGGTGGCGCTGCTCTTGGCAATGGCTCTTATGGCTTTGTTTGTCTGGATGAAGTGGATGGCCGCAACGGCAGGTAGTCTTGTGCTGTTCGCATTCCTGGGCGGACTCTTCTATTTCCTCCTTCGTCTCTGTCTGGCTGCCTATATATACTGGTCTGACCGAGTGCTGCTCACCAATCCTTATGTGCTCATGACATCCGTCGTTGCTTATGCTCTTGTTGCAAAGTGGGTACTTGGGGGCCGGGGATGAGTGCGCGCAGATTGATTGATCTTGGATTCGGAATTTTCTTTGTCCTGAGCATGCTGGTTAGTGACGCAATCTTTGCTAGCGTCGCAGTCCCCGGTGCCCTCGTCGCGTATCACATCATCAAGCTCCGTGAACTTTCGAGCTCGATTGAGTTTTCATTCCTTCTCCTTTTCTCGATCACCTATCCGGTATTCTGGATCTTTTCCGTTTTGCTGGGCGTAGATATTCACTACCTCTATTGGAATGTGAACTCTGGGTTCATCGTGCAGGCTTTCTGCGTTCAGGGGATTTTCCTTGCTACCCTGTTCCTCGTGATGGGTAGCTTCAGGCCATTTACCGTCGTTGATTACCGTCGGCGTAACAGTGCGGTGGTTTTCTGGGCTGCGATCATCGCGATGGCTACGTGTCTCGTTATCGCGGCACGATCCATTCAGGGAAGTATTTTTGAGCAATCTTATGATTATGAGTTGAGCGGCTCATCCATCCTTTTTGAATATGTACTGATTCTAATTCTCGTGGCTTTCTGCTACTCGGGAGAGAGCGCTGTTCGGCGACGCGTCTTGTTCTTCTTCGCGGCCCTGTTCGTTATTGCGCCGCTGTACTTTGGCAAGCGTTTGCCGGCCTCAATGGTCGCGTTCGCTGTGCTGCTCCTCTACGTTCGCCCAAAGAACATCAGACAGGTCGCTCTAATATTCGGCGCGGGGTTCGTTGCTCTTTCGTTGCTGGCGCTATTTCGCGTGGGGGATTCGGGGCAGAGCCTGGCGCAGGTCATCTTCAATATTAGTGAGGATGGCTCCATGCGCAACAACCAAGGAGGGGTTATCTACTCATCCGCGGTGTACATGAAACTCGTCCATGACGGAATATTCGACATGCAGTTCGCGATGTCGTCGATGTTTAACGTGGCGCTCTCAGTGTTTTTACCATCCTCAATGGTCGATGATTCTGCCTATATCAACTTTGCTGCAATGAAGTACATTCCGATTCCCGGCAATGGCGGATTTCCTGGGGTAACATTTTTCGTGTGGGGTGGTATCCCGGGTGTCGTCCTGGCAGGTGCGTTCTTCGGTTGGGTGATGAGGCGCAGTAGCCGCTATCCATTGCTCGCGGTGTACGCAACATTCCTGTTTCTTACTTTCCCTCGCTGGATGGCGTACAACGTCAACATCATGTTCAAGGCTGGAACTCTATTGATGATTGCCTTTGTAATCATTCGATTGGTTTCTGCTGCCAGCAAGCGCTCCAGTGCTGCCGTCCGTCCCTGATGTCAATCTCCTCATCTGGAGTTCCTGTGCACCGACTTTATAAAGCGGCTTGGGTCGTTCGTGCGATGCTCTTCAAGTGCATCTTTCGGTCGTTCTCAATGCCGGGTTACCTTGGCAAGCCGACGTTCATTCTTGGCGCGTCGCGGATGTCCTTTGGAGTGAAGGTGCGCATATTTCCTGGAATGCGCGCCGAGTGTTTCGACGGTGGATCGCTGAAGGTTGGTGACGACGTGTCGATTGGTCAGAACTTTCACGTAATCTGCAGTTCTGAGCTTTCGATCGGCTCGGGCTGTTTGATTTCCTCCGGCGTTTTCATAACTGACACCGATCACCAATACAGCGATGTCTCACTGCCTGTATCTCATCAACCTGTTTCGGTTCGGTCGACTCAGATAGGGGAAAACTGTTTTATCGGCGTCGGTGCTCGAATTCAGGCTGGAACAACGCTGGGTAGAGGCTGCGTTGTCGGTGCAAATGCTGTGGTGAGAGGTAGTTTTCCTGATCATTGCGTTATCGCAGGAATGCCTGCGCGCATCATCAAGCGCTATGACTTCGAGACAGCCAGTTGGCTACGCGTGTAGCGCAACATCTCATTGGCAGGCGAGGTGATGAAGGTGGAGCGTGTGCGGATCTCAGGGGTAATGACTGTTGCGAAAGACCTTTCCCTTGTCCTGCTTGGTGGCCTGAACCTCTTGGAGGGCTCGGACTCCACGCCCTCCGTCGGCGAGTGCCTCGGAGTGACCCGTAAGCTGGGCATTGCATGCGTCCTCAGAGCTTCGTTCGACAGGGCGAGTCGCTTGTCGGTCAGCTCACATGAGGTCGCCCGAGTGGCAGCGGTGGCTGAGGTAATCGACGTCCTGCAGATACCGGCATTCTTGGCGCGCCAAGCCGACTTGGTGGAGGTAATCGCGCAGATGGGTGGCGGGGTGAACCTCAAGAAGCCGCGGTTTCTGCGCCCGACTGATCAGGATAAGGCCCTCTGTGATGCCCTCAACGCGCTTCCGTTATGCACCTTGGAGCCCTTGGTGGCCCAAACCCAATTGGTAGACGACCTCCAAATAAGCCTTCCTGATTTAAAGGTCAATTGATCCGATGCAGACAGATTACGCAGGTGCGGTAAAGCTGGTGCTTTTCGACGTTGATGGGGTGCTGACCGATGGCGGCCTCTATCTAGGTCCCAGCGGTGAACTGTTGAAGAAATTCAACGTTCGGGATGGACTGGCAGTGTCGTTGCTTCGTTGCCATGGCATCCGAAGTGGTGTGCTGTCTGGCAAGAGCAGTGAAGCACTGGACTTCCGGATACAGCAGTTGAAATTCGACGTATCGGTTACGGGTAGGCTCGACAAGCAAAGCGCCTATCAAAAAATCAAGCAGGATCTGGGTGTCGAAGATGCTGAGGTGGCCTACGTGGGCGACGACGTTGTTGACCTCCCACTTGCCGGTCGCGTTGGGCTCTTCTTCGCGCCCAGCGATGCGCACGCAATGGTCCTTGCAAAGGCGGACCACGTCATGTGCGCGCGAGGCGGCGGTGGTGTTGCAAGGGAGGTAGCAGAGCACATCTTGCTTTCAGGTGGTCTCTCTTTGGAGCAGGCCTATCAGCCACTCATGGAAGGATGGAGCGAACTACACGTCGTCCAATGACCTTCATCCGTAGTCAAGGCTGAAGGGGCGCAGAAGGTGCGTCGATCTAGCCGATGTGTCCGTTTGTAGGGTTATTCGAGGAGATTGAGATGAGTAAAGTTGAACGCGGTGCCACCGATTATCTGGCGTCCGCCCGACGTGTTTTTCAGATCGAGGCGGAGGCCGTTGCCGGTCTCTCAAAGAGGATCGACCAGGATTTCGAGGCTGCCGTGGAGCACATCCTGCGGTCCGACGGCCGTACGATCATCTGTGGCATGGGAAAGTCCGGAATCGTCGGCAGGAAGATTGCGGCGACGTTGGCCAGTACCGGCACGCCGAGCTTCTTTATGCATCCTGGCGAGGCGTACCACGGCGACCTGGGGATGGTGACCGCTTCGGACGTGTTCATCGCGCTTTCGTTCTCGGGCGAGACCGATGAAGTGGTGAAGCTGCTGCCCTTCCTGAAGGAAAATGGCAATGTCGTTGTCGCCATCACCGGAAATCCTGCGTCCACGCTGGCACGGGCTGCTGACTGCCATCTTGATGTGAGTGTGGCGCAGGAGGCCTGCCCACTTCGGCTTGCTCCGACCGCATCGACGACTGCGACCTTGGCGATGGGGGATGCATTGGCCGTGACGCTGATGGAGGCGAGGGACTTCAAGCCCGAGAATTTTGCCCGCTTTCATCCGGGCGGGTCCTTGGGGCGCCGACTGCTAAGTCGTGTCGAGCACGAGATGATCCGTGAGGACCTTCCAATCGTCAGCGTCGACGCAGACATAATGGGCGTCATCAACGCTATCACCCGATCCAGTCTCGGGCTGGCGATTGTGCAGAATCAAGCGGATTGGGCGGTCATCACTGATGGCGATGTCCGGCGTGCGGTTGAGGCTTTCGGTAAGGATGTGTTCCAGAAGACTGCTGGCGGCCTAATGAGCCTGGATCCTGCTCGAGTGAGCGTTGGCACGCGTGTCGAGGATGCGCTCGTGCTGATGGAGCGACGTCGTATTTCTGCGCTGCTGGTTTTCGATCACGACCGCTTGGTAGGCGTGTTCAAGAAGTAGCCTCACCATATCCTGGCCGGCCGAGGGTTGGTCGTGGCCGGGGGATGTATGAGCTAAGGGGCAGCTGCGCTGCCCCTACCTTCGAAAACTCTATTTCGCCACGGTGTCGAGGTTATCGAAGAAGAACTCCGGGTCGCGCTCGGACGTGGCCTGATACAGGCTGTAAGCATGCCCCACGCGTGCACCACCATCTCGGTACAGCGGGTTCCAAAGGAAGTTTGCACGCGCACGGGTCGAGCGCGGCAGCAGGAAGTCGAAGGGCACGGACACATAGATGCCCTTGTCAAAGCTGCCTTCGCCAAAGTCCTTGGACGACACGTCAGTCTTGGTCGCGTAGGCGCCCATGGTGACGCCGTTGTCGAATGCGCGGGAAACGGCCATCGTGGCACCCCAGTCCTTGGCCAGGTAGCGGCCTGCACTCAACGCGGTCACCACGCGGCGCTCTTCGCCCCACATGTAGTAGAAGCTGGCATGGCCGGTAGCAACGCTGTAGTCGCGGAAGCTCAGGCGCTGGTCGAAGTCGCGCTGCTTCACCCAGTTTGCTTCCACGCCTACCGCCCAGCGCTCATTGAGCGGGCGATATAGCACTTCGCCGCCGACGCCGGCGTACATGGATTCAAGCAGGCCCGCGTACGCCATGCCATATAGATCCCGACCGAGCTGACGGGTGCCGGTCAGCTGCAGGCTGGGCAGGGTCAGGTCTTCGGTGGTCATGTACTGACGAATGTTGGTACGGACACGCGGAAGCCGACTGGGTGCGTCGTAGCGGAACTTGTCGTAGTTGTTGTACGCGTTGTAACTGACGGTGCCGGTGAGCCACAGGTTGCGAGCCAGGTAAAGGTTGGCGCTGTAGGTGCCAGCTACCTGGAAGAGCACGAATCCGTCGGGGCCGCCAAGCGATTGCTGGTAGCCAATGTTGAAGGCGCCATCGAAGCGGCGCAATGGCGCCTGGTAAAGCGTCTGCCTGTACTGCGCCGCAGGGGGCGCCATTTCGATGTGTCCGGCGAGGGTGCTCAGTTCGGTCTTATGCTCGACGTGGTCGACAAACGACTTGCGTTCAATGCTGGTTTCTACGATGGGCATACCCAACCGTGTGTTCTGCACAGTGAACCAGTCGATGTCGGATGGAAGCGCGCCATCCAGAATGCGTGCAGTGCGGCCGATGCCCTGCGCGGGGTAGTGGAAGCGACGCTGCTCGCCTGTGACGATTACTTCCGCCCCGCGCTGACTGATGCGCTGCACGCGCAGGCCCGCGTTCTGCTCCAGCCGAGTGGCCAGGGTGGGCCAGTCCAGTGGAGCGGCCGCAAGGGCGGTGCTTTCCGTGCGGGCATCCTGATCTTCGGCGGTGCGCTGCTTCAGCGGCACCGGTGGCGGATCCAGCAACTTTGGCATGGAGGTCGCCTGTGCCAGATTGGTGCGGAGCGTGACGCCGAACATCGCCAGGTCGCCGCGCTCCCAGCCAAGGTGCAGGTGCACGTTCTTGTTGACCGCGTAGGACGCGCCAATATTGAAGGGGCTGCGCTGGCGCTGGTTGTTGTTCTGTGGCTCGTGCTTGTAGTCGTTGCCGTCGTACTCCAGCTTCAGCTGCAGCGGCTCCCAGGGCGTTTGATAGGCAACGCCGCCAAACACGCCCACCGGGCCCCGGAACATACCGTCGCTGTTGAGGCTGCCGGTTCCCTGCGCGCGTGGACGGGTCTCGAAGTTGTCATCGATGGCGGTCAACGGATTCTTGAAATCACCGCGGTTGCCGATGTATCCGGTAGCCAAGCCAAGGCTGGCATCGAACGCGCCCATCCGCTTGCTGGCGACCAGGTATTCGCTGGAGAACAGGCCGGTGCCGCCAAGGTCGCGAAAACCTGCAGATACCTCGGGAACCCAGCGGCTTTCCTTCAAGAGACGGATCTTCAGGTCGATCGACTTGTCCTTGTAGTTCTGGTCGCCACTGAGCCATTCATAGCCATAGCGCCGATTGGCTACTGAAACATAGCGGAACGCGCCTTCCATCCACGGCAGTGGCTGCAGCACGATGTTGTAGCGGCTGTACGGCGAGGTATGGCTGGCGGTGAAGGCGAGCTCTCCTTCGTCGGCCATGCGCGCCGTAGGCGTCTGCAACAGGCCGATGCCGCCCCAGTCACTAGCGGTGGGTGCCGGTGCGTTTTGGGCGTACAAGGCGCTGCTGATGCTGAGGCTGAGCGCAGCAAGCGCAAGACGCGCGGCCGGTGTGCGAAGCGAAGAAATCAAAGCGAAACTCCGGGCGCATGCAGCACCTGGGTGGCGAGGAAGCGGGCGACTTCCTCGTTGAGATCGGGGGCGGTCTGGCCGAGTGTGCTGACCTGCAGCGGTACATAGACGATGGCGCCCGGCGCAAGCGTGGACGCAGGCGAGCGGTTCCATAAGGCGATGCCGAGCTTCTCCACGTGACCATCGGGCTGGATGACGTAGAGGTCATCGCGGCTTGCGGCGGCAAGGGCAGGGCACTGCGACAGATAGGCGCGCGGTGCCTGGTCGGGCACGTGGTCCAGCATGCATTGCTGGGCCACCGCACCCATCACCGTGACAGTGGCGGGGCGGGGTGGGTAGACCAAGCGGTCGCCATCGGCCAGCGGGCGGTTCTGTGACAGTGCAGCTTCAACGTTACGTGCGGCGAGCAGCGCGGGAACGCGCCCGGTGACCGGCATGCTGTCGATCTCCCGTGCAAGTGCGGTGGCGGCCTGTGCGCCGTCGGGGTCGCGATCGGCGCGCTCCTCGATCTGGCCCAGGTCGAACAGCACGCCGGCCTTTAACCGCGTTTGTGCCAGCTGGTCGGCCTGGCGCAACCATGCGGCCGCCAGGGGGTAGGCGCTTGGCAGTGGTTGGGCGGCCAGCGCTGCATCGCTCAGCCGGGCGTCGGCCGGCAGAGCCTGTGCACCGGGGTTGTGCACCTGACCGAGGACGTCAACGTTGATGGTCGGGGCGGCAATGCTGGCGCCACAGGTGGCCAGGCCCAGCGCGAGGGCGAACAATCGCGGTTTCATCGACGTTGCAGGTCCAGGCTGTACGGCTTGAGTTGGGTGATTTCCAGGTGCGTGCCAGGCGCGATCATCTGCTGGCTCTTCCAGATGAAGCCGCTCGCGGGGTCCACCCAGTAGTGGTTCTCGCCCTTCCACTGAGTGCCACGCAACGTCTCGCGAACATGCACCAGCGTGCGCACCTTACCGAGGATGTCCACCGGCTCGGTGCCCAGGCGCTCCAGCGTGCCGGTGACTGGGATGCCATAGCGATAGCCCGGCATCAGGTCATACCGACGCTCTACGGTGACGGTGCCTTGCAGCGTGTGCAGGGCGTGGAAGGGGTTGGCGCCCTCGATCCACATCTGCTGGAGCTCCGGCGTGCCGCCGTGCGTGCCAACCAACAGGCCATCCTGCAGGAACACGATGCTGCGCTCGCTGCTGTACCACGCCTGCCGCCCGGCATCGATGTTGCCCAGCACCAGCACGGCGCCGCCGTTGGGGCCGCTGACCTTGATCTGCGGATACGGCTTGGCGCCGACTTCGGCTGCCGTAGGCTGCACGTCCGGTGCGCCCTTTACGGCCAGCTGCACCGTCTTGAGGCTGGTACGACCCACCACGCCGCAGCCGGTCAGTGCCAGGGTAATCAACAACAACGCGGCGATGCCGCGCTGCGCCTTGTTCGGGGCGGTCAGAGCGCTCCTGCTCATCAGTGAACCACCGTCAGTTGTCGAGATCGTTACGCGCGCTGGCGGCGTTGCTGATGATCGAGGTGAACGGCAGCAACTGGTTCACGAAGCGGCTCCAGCGGGTTACACCGGCGGCGCCCACGAAGACCACGTCGCCGGGCAGCAGTTCGAACTGGCTGGCCACGGCAAAGGCGGCCGCGGACTTGGCTTCCAGGTGGAACACGGTCGACGGCTTCTCCTGCAGATCGTTGGAGCCGCGGATCACATAGACCGCATTGCCATTGGACGTGCTCTGCTGCAGGCCGCGTGCGCGACCCAGGGCCTGGCTCAGCGAGATGTCGCTGGTCTTGAAGCTCATCGCACCCGGCTGGTTGACTTCGCCAACCACGAACACTTCCTTGCGGTCCAGATACGGCACATACAGATGGTCGCTGGCCTTCAGGAAAATATTCGTCGCCCCGCCGCCCTGGCGACCAAGTCGGTCGAGATCGATGGAATAGGTGACACCTTCGCGGGTAAGGCGCACGCCGGAAAGGTCTGCCTGTGCAGCATCCAAGCCCGACTGGCTGATAGCGTCACCCAGCGTCAGCGGGGTCACGGTCAGCGGAACGGTGGCTGCCTGGCGTGAGGCGCCGGTCACCCAGACGCGCTGGCTGGCGTAAGTCAGGATGGAAACATCCACCTGGGGTGATTCGATGTAGCGCGCCAGTTTGGTGGCAAGCAGTGCGCGCAGTTCACTGGGCGTCTTGCCCGCAGCGTCCACACTGCCGATGTACGGATAGAACAGGGTCCCGTCGGACTGCACAGGGCGGCCGGCCGCGTTGAGCTGCTGCTGTGGACCTGCCGGCACCGTCAGTTCCGGGTGGTCCCATACCGTGATGTACAGGATGTCGCCCGCGCCGATCGTGTAGGGGCCGGGCTGGTACGACGTCAGTGCCACCGGCAAGGTCGGCACGTCGCGCGACGCGCGGTCCATGGCGATGAGTTTCGGCGTGATCGGGATCAGCTCGATCTGGTCGTTGCCAACCGGCTGGTCATCCCGTGCGAATGCGCTGGAACGCATGTGCTGGCCGGGGGCGAATACGCAGCCAGACAGGGTGAGGGCGAGCGCCAGAGTGGCGCCGAGACGCTTGCAGTCCATCGATGATTCTTCCTGGCCCTGTCGGGCAAAACAAAAAACCCCCGCCGGACCTGCGCCCGGCGAGGGCGTAATGACATTGTTCCGGCTAGCGGATCAATTGGTGCCGGTGGTGCCCGTGGTACCGGTCGTGCCAGTGGTGCCGCCCGGGCCCGGAGGCGTGGTGCCGCCACCATTGTTGTTGCCGGCGTCGTCCTTGCTGCTGTCCGCAGCAAGGCTATAGGCCACGGCAGCAACCGCAATTCCGCCGCCAACCATGGCAGCAGTGGTAAGGGTGCCGTTGGCAGCGCCAGTTGCTGCACCCGTGCCCGCGACTTCCGTAGCAGCAGCTTCGGAGGTGGTTTCAACCGGGGCTTCCTGGGCCAGAACCGGGTACGACATGGCGACAAGGGCCAGTGCGGCGATAATCTTCTTCATTACGGGGTCTCCTACTCCGTCAGGTAAATATTCGCAGTCATGTTCGCTTCTTTAGCCATTCAGTGTCAAGGCGAAAATCCTCCTGAAATCAATGGCTGGGCGGGAGCGTTCTGAAGGTCATCGCGAAAGATGCTGTCGGCCGTAGACACTGTCCCGCCCCGAGAGGGTCGTGGCCAAGCGTGTCACCAAGTCGTGCGTTCGCACGGTGGGCATGAGCAAGGGCACCAACAGTCCCAAACACGCGGCCAGCGCCAGCGTGCGTATCGGGGTCGTGAAACTGGCGGGCCGCGCCGAAAGCGCGTAGGCGGACGCTGCGCAGCCGAGTACCCAGCCACTGACGACCTCGGACACAGAGTGCGCATGAAGTGGGAGGCGCGAATAGGCGATGGCGGCTGCCAGTGCGGCACCTGCCGCAGCCCATGCGAGCGGGGCGCGGGCGCGCCCGTGGGTGGCCAGGTGGAAAACCACGGGATAGATGGCGGCGCTGATGGTGGCGTGACCGCTGAAGCCGGTGAAATCTAGGCGGGCCCAACCCAGGCCCCAGCCGAGGTACGCGAGTTTGGACGCCAGAGTGAGTGCGGCGGCGATGGACAGACTTATCGCCCAGCGACGCCGTAGCCCTGCACTCGCCTTGGGGCCTGCCAGCAGCAGGATGAGGCTCAATGGCAGCAGCCAGCGGCTGTCACCGAGTTGGGATAGGCATGCCCACACGGCAACGTCCGAATCGATTCAGGGAAGGCGAGCATAAGCCAGTGCTGATGTACCGGGGCCGGATCGGCGGGGGCGGGGCCACAGGGAGGATCCGGCCAATTGCGGCTGGGCAGGCCCGAAGTGGTGCCATTGGGCAGCCGAGCCATTTTCTAGCGTGGCCATGCGGCCTAGAATGTCGCCTTGATCGGTCCGCATGTCGGCCGCATTTCACCCAAGGAAATTGAATGAACGTTACCGTTGCAGAAGGTGTAGTGGTCGGGAATCGCCTCCCGTTCGTGCTGTTTGGCGGCTTGAACGTGCTGGAAGACCTGGATTCGACGCTGCACGCGGCCGAGCACTTCACCACGGTAACGGCCAAGCTGGGCATCCCGTACGTGTTCAAGGCCTCGTTCGACAAGGCCAACCGCTCGTCGATCGCATCCTACCGCGGGGTCGGACTGGAAGAGGGGCTGCGCATCTTCGAGGAGGTCAAGCGTCGTTTCGGCGTGCCGGTGATCACCGACGTGCATGAGGTCGCCCAGGCTGCCCCGGTGGCCGAGGTTGTCGACGTGCTGCAGATTCCGGCCTTCCTGGCCCGTCAGACCGACCTGGTGGCGGCCATTGCCCGGACCGGCCGCGCGGTCAACATCAAGAAGCCGCAGTTCCTCAGCCCCACGCAGATCAAGCACATCGTGTCCAAGATCCGCGAGGCCGGCAATGAGAACATCATCCTGTGCGAGCGCGGCTCGCAGTTCGGCTACGACAACCTGGTCGTGGACATGCTGGGCTTCCGCGAGATGATCGAGTCCACCGGCGGCCTGCCGGCGATCTTTGACGTGACCCACAGCCTGCAGCGCCGCGACGCGGGCAGCGAAGCCTCGGGTGGCCGCCGCCGCCAGGTGGCCGAG
>Ga0308172_1000602_pt1 | contig 40260 bp, 36 predicted proteins | sample PhyGR2_FD_202134 | JGI IMG/M metagenome (GOLD analysis project Ga0308172, IMG submission 202134) | Phyllosphere microbial communities from UC Gill Tract Community Farm, Albany, California, United States - DLSLSG.R2 | ecosystem: Host-associated > Plants > Phyllosphere > Unclassified | place: USA... | reverse complement strand
TAGCTTTTCTCGTGGCAGATATCAGACAGCTTTTTATAGAAAGTGATCGCCAGTTTACGCGCTTCAGGATTGGAGAAGTAATAACGTCCGACGCGGGTATAAAGACCTCGCAGTCCGTTGATAATCAGTCCGTAAATCGGGTTGCCGGAGGCAAATGCCAGACCACGGAAAATGCCGTAATCGAGCGCCGTAAAGGCTTCGGCATGATCTTCAACTTCCGCCGCTTTAGCCAGTACCTGCTGGGTTTCTTCAGGATTGGTTCGCATCGCTTTACGGATAAAAATTGTCGCGATGTTGGTACGCACGGACAGCAAATTATCAATGAGCTGTGGAACACTGTCGTGATCGAGACGCGCCAGAGTTTCCAGAATATTCAGACCCGACGTTTCCCAAAAATTGTTCACCTTGGTCGGTTTTCCATGCTGAATTGTCAACCAGCCATCCCGGGCAAGCCGCTGTAACACCTCACGCAATGTGGTTCGGGTCACGCCAATGAGTTCGGAAAGTTCTCTCTCTGCAGGCAAAATTGAGCCCGGAGGGAAGCGGCTGTTCCAGATACTTTCGATGATATACTCTTCGGCAAAACCGGCAGGACTTTGTGCCTTAATAACCATGTGTTTGTCGTTCCGTGTGGGGCTTTTATCAGGGATATAGTTCAGCTCATCATACCAGATGAAAAACGCCTGTTATAGCCGTCAGTCAGAACAAATGTTGAAACTGTGCAGGGGTTTGCAGAATTTCACATTTCTTAATGGCTTATAGGATTGTTCGTTCCGGTGAAAAATTTCTGTCAGACAATTACACTGACCTATGCTTTTGATACCACTATAAATTACAGATAAAGGAGAACTGGGGAATATGGAAACAAGCTACAGTCGCGCATTTATAAAAAACTTTTTAGGGCAGTCCCCTAACTGGTACAAAATTACCATTCTGGCCTTTCTGATTATTAACCCGTTGATTTTCTTTTTGGTCAGTCCGTTTTTAGCCGGATGGTTGCTGGTCATCGAGTTCATTTTTACCCTGGGCATGGCGCTCAAATGTTATCCACTTCAGCCTGGCGGTTTGCTGGCTATCGAAGCGGTCATGATCGGCATGACCAGCGCAGAGCGTATCCGTGAAGAGATTTCGGCTAATCTGGAAGTGCTCCTGCTGCTGATTTTTATGGTGGCGGGCATCTACTTTATGAAACAACTGCTGCTGACCGTATTTACCAAGCTGCTGCTGAATCTCAGAAATAAAATTGCGCTGTCACTGGCCTTTTGTTTTGCTGCCGCTTTCCTTTCTGCCTTCCTCGATGCCCTGACCGTTATTGCTGTGGTGATCAGCGTTTCAGTCGGTTTCTATTCGATTTACCACAACGTCGCATCTAATCAGAGTGAAAACACGGATGTAACCGACGACAGCTCGTTTACAGGCAATCAGCAACATCAGGCCGTTCTGGAGCAGTTTCGGTCCTTCTTACGCAGCCTGATGATGCATGCCGGCGTGGGTACCGCGCTCGGCGGCGTGATGACAATGGTGGGCGAGCCGCAGAACCTGATCATCGCTAAAAGTGCAGACTGGCAGTTTGTCGACTTTCTGATCCGCATGTCTCCGGTCACCGTCCCGGTGTTCATCTGCGGTTTCATTGTCTGCGCGCTGGTGGAGCGTTTCCGTTTGTTTGGTTATGGCGCAAAACTGCCGCATCCGGTTTATGAAGTTCTTAAAAAGTACGATCAGAAAAACAGTGAAAACATTACTAAACAAGACCGCATTAAGCTGGCGGTACAGGTCGTCATTGGTGTGTGGCTGATTATTGCCCTGGCTTTCCATCTGGCAGAAGTCGGACTGATCGGTCTTTCAGTGATTATCTTTGCCACCGCATTTTGTGGCGTCACTGATGAACATGCGATTGGTAAAGCATTCCAGGATTCTCTGCCCTTCACCGCCCTGCTGACCGTCTTTTTTGCTATCGTTGCCGTGATTGTCGAACAGCATCTGTTCACTCCAATCATTCACTTTGTGCTTCAGTCAGCGCCATCAAACCAGCTGTCATTATTCTATCTTTTCAACGGATTGCTTTCTTCAGTGTCTGATAACGTTTTTGTCGGCACTGTTTACATCAATGAAGCAAAATCTGCACTGGTTAATGGCGTGATTGACCTGAAGCAATTTGAATTGCTGGCGGTCGCGATTAATACCGGCACAAACCTGCCGTCGGTTGCCACGCCCAATGGTCAGGCGGCGTTCCTGTTCCTGCTGACTTCCGCCCTCGCCCCGCTTATCCGTCTTTCATACGGCAGAATGGTGTGGATGGCGCTACCTTACACGGTGGTCATGACGCTGGTGGGTTTGCTGTGCGTGCAATATCTGCTGCCGGATATGACGCAGTGGTTTACGGATATGGGATGGCTGAGCATGCCACCCGTCAGTGAAGTTCTCATGCCTCACTGAGACACCGACTTCGTGTAGGTCATTCTCTGGCTGCTCCATAGTCCAGAAAATTATCGAAATTAAAGTCGAATTGTCCGGTTTATATTAATTATTTACCTATTATTTATTCTGACAGGCTGGCAGCAGGGAGCAATTGGTTTACACTGCGTATCAGTAGCTAACTGCAGGGAAAATTTTCTATGTTGCAATATCTTAACCGCTGTTCACAAGGCCGCGGTGCATGGCTTCTGATGGCTCTGACAGCTCTGATTCTTGAGCTGGTTGCGTTGTATTTTCAGCACGTGATGCTTCTTAAACCTTGCGTCATGTGTATTTATGAACGCTGTGCGTTGATGGGTATTTTGGCTGCCGGGCTGGTCGGGGCGATTGCACCTTCCACCTGGTTACGTTATGCCGGTATACTTATCTGGATTTACAGTGCTTACGAAGGGATCCGTTTGTCATGGGAACACACCATGATCCAGCTGCATCCTTCTCCGTTCGCGACCTGTGATTTTGCTGCCCGCTTCCCGACCTGGCTGCCACTGGACAAATGGTTCCCGTGGATGTTTATTGCCAGCGGTGATTGCGCGGAAAAACAGTGGGAATTCCTGTCACTCGGTATGCCGCAGTGGCTGGTGGTCATTTTCAGCGTGTTTATGGTCATTGCGATTCTGGTGCTGCTGGCACAGTTCGTAAAACCTAAACGACGTGACTTGTTCGGTCGTTAATTTCAGTAAACTGAATTCATAAAGGCGCCTCCCGGCGCCTTTTCTATGACCTTCAGTATCATCATGCAGGGAATGCAGACTTTTTAATCAGAATGATTTACATGACTAATTTGGAATCTGCAATGAAAAATCTCCCTGTCGGGCTGGTCTGGATAATCTCCGTCGGAGCCTGTCTCCTTTTCTGGGTCGTAGTCGGTTTTATTTTTTATGGCTTGTTCAGATAAAGCTACGCTGACGGCCTGTCCTGGCGAGAATCAGCTGGCAGGTTCGCTCATTACACTGTGCAAAAAAAGACCTGGATTTGTAAAAACCTCAATGAGTTCTATGCTACGAGGGCAAAAAGGTTCATCAGAGGAACAGATATGGTTGTAAAAGGGTTTTCAAAAGGGTTTTTCATCGCGATTCTTTTAATCGTTACTTTGGCTTTTTTTGATGTATTGAGGCCTTATTATTCTTCCGTACTATGGGCAATTATTCTTGCGGTGATTTTCAATCCGCTGAAAAACCGGCTTAAACAATTTGTCGGTGATCGCAACGGTGTCGTTTCTTTATTAACCGTCTTGATTATTTGTTTGATTGTATTCACACCGCTGGCAATTATTACTTCTTCGCTGGCGATCGAATTCAATGCGGTATACACCAAGCTTCAGGCGAATGATTCCCAGTTGCCGGCAATGCTGACCGATACCATCCACCATTTACCACGATGGGCCAGACATTTTCTTGCAGAGCATAATCTGGACAGCACAACTGAAATTCAGAAAAAGCTTTCTGATGTCGCGCTGCAAGGCAGCCAGTATCTGGCAGGTAGTGTTTTTGTCATTGGTAAGAGCACGTTCGGCTTTGTTGTCGGTTTCGGCATCATGCTGTACATCCTGTTCTTCCTGCTGAAAGATGGCGCTTATCTGGTCAATCTGACGCTGGAAGCCCTGCCGCTTTCCCGCCACGTTAAACATCATTTGTTTATGAAGTTTGCGGCGGTATCCCGTGCGACAGTTAAAGGTACGGTGGTGGTGGCAATCGTGCAGGGTGCACTGGGCGGGCTGGCATTTTACATCGCGGGTGTGGATGGCAGCCTTCTTTGGGGCGCGCTGATGGCCTTCCTGTCAATCATCCCTGCGGTTGGATCAGCCATTATTTGGGTACCGGCTGCCATCTATTTCTTCGCTTCAGGAATGTTGTGGCAGGGGATCTTTATCGTGGTCTTCTTCGTGGTGGTTATCGGTATCGTGGATAACGTTTTACGCCCGCTGCTGGTTGGCAAAGATACCAAAATGCCGGATTACCTGATCCTTATCACCACGCTGGGTGGCATGGAAGTTTATGGCATTAATGGCTTTGTGATTGGTCCGTTGATTGCGGCATTGTTTATCGCCTGCTGGAACATCCTTTCCGGGCGTGACCATCGTAACAATACCGATGAGATTGACGAAGATTTCATTGAGGAAGGTAAAAATCACCCGGAGACATGATACGCAGGGCATTTTCTCTAAATGCCCAATCCGCGCATCGTTATCGTCGGTCTGAGTTTAACGGGCGGTTGCTACAAACCGCCCAGTTTTACCAAATATGATTATGCAGTTTTCAGAACCTGGCGTAGAAATAAATGGCAACTTACACTATCGATCTGCAGGGGTAATAAATGAAAAATATCATTTTAGGTATGATCGCAAAAATCTCCCGTATGGAAGCAGACACTAAACAGCTTACCGCTCAGGTTGAGGCGCAGTCACTCCTTCTCGGGGCTATTTTCATCACTGTTGGGAAAAATGGCGGGCCGCAGGAAATCATCGAAAGCGTCAATAAAGCCATTAACTCTGTGCTCGATTCCGATGACGAAGTCCTTAAATCCGACGCCAAAATTTTGTTTGAACAGTTTCAGGCACTGATTGAAATGACGCGATTTATCGACAAGGCCGATCCGGAGCTGGATTCCGAAGCGCTGAATGCGCTCGGTGCTGTCCGGCCTGATTCAGAGATCTGATATCAAATCCTGGAATAAAAAAAACCCCGGCATTTGCCGGGGCTTTTTCATTTCATATCCTGAAAGAGAAGCGAGCTTATCTCGCCCAGCTTGGCTTGTTCATAATGTGATCCTGCCAGTCTTCGACGTCGTCTTCGCGCACGGCGATGTAACGCACGGAGATCTGCGCCGTATGCATGGCAGATTTGGATGCTTTATTCAGCAGCGGATGCCACGGGAGCAAAGGCTTGCCCTCACCTATCAGACGATATGCACAGGTAGGTGGCAACCAGTCGAAAGTGGTCAGGTTTTCACGCGTCAGTTTGATGCAGTCTTCTTCAAGCGTAAAACGACGTTCGTAGTTGCGGCACTGACAGGATTTAATATTGAGCTGGTTACAGGCGACGTTGGTGAAGTAAATCTCGTCCGTATCTTCATCAATCAGCTTATGCAGGCAACATTGTCCGCAGCCGTCGCACAATGCTTCCCATTCTTCGTCAGTCATTTCAGACAGCGTTTTTTGCTGCCAAAAAGCGGGTTCAGTCATGATGTGCATCCGGTATAAATAAAATGAGGGTGCTTATATAGACGCTTTAGACGTCAGATGCAAGTAAAGCCGCCGGAAAGCTGCTCCGGCGACATCATTGCTTTGCGCTAAATCACGCGGGTAGTCACTTGCTTACCATTGAGTGTAGCTAAGATTTCATCGCCAGCGTGGAGCGGCCCGACACCATGAGGTGTACCGGTCAAAATTATGTCACCTGCACGCAAAGTGAAGAAACGGCTCATATAGGCAATCAGCGGCAAAAGCGGCGTCAGCATGTCACGGGTATTTCCTGACTGACGCGTTTGCCCATTGATCTCCAGCAGCAACTCAGCCTGCTGCGCATCGCCAAATTCGCTGACCGGAGTAAACCCGCTGATGGGACAGGATCCGTCAAACCCTTTGGCTTTTTCCCAGGGTTGTCCGGACTCTTTAAAGCGGGTCTGCAAATCCCGCAACGTGAGATCCAGCGCCAGCCCGTAACCGGCGATGGCATTCGCAACGCGATCTTCTGTTGCCTGTTTCAGCGGAGTGCCGATCAGTACCGCCAGTTCGACTTCATGATGTACAGCGCCGAAATCCTTCGGGATAGCGACAGGCTGACGGATATCGCAAAGCGCCGTTTCCGGTTTGATGAACACGACCGGCTCAGCCGATGGCTGACCGCCCATCTCTTTGATATGGTCGGCGTAGTTATTGCCGACACACACCACTTTGTTTACCGGAAAATCGAGTAATGCGCCATGCCAGTCTCTGTGTTGGTACATACAGCCACTCCTAGATGTGAGGAATATCAGCCGCTGAACGGATTACGAGGTGCCGGCGCTAAAGGTGCTGAAGACGCCGGTGCGTTCTGCGCCGGTGCTGCCTCGCCGGAAACTACCGGTGTTTGCGCACCCGCCACGCCATCTGCCATCATGCCGATACTCAGCGCGAAATAGGTTGAACGGTTCCAGTGCATGATCGTACGGAAGTTATCGTAAACCAGGAAAGCCCGACCTTGCGTATCATCCGGAGTGATAATCCATGCGCGGGTGGCTGTGGATGTCAGCGGGCTGCCGTCAACCTGCGTTACGCCAAGTTGCTGCCAGTATCGGGCCGGATGCATCTGATTGTTTTTAAGCCCTGCCAGATTACCGTCAAAGTTAGCGGGCAATTTCACTTCCTGTCCCCAGCCCTGATCGCCTTTCCAGCCTTCTTTGGATAAATAATTGGCCGTTGAGGCAAAGACATCGTCGGTATTTTTCCAGATATCGATTTTGCCGTCGCCGTTACCGTCAGCGCCGTAAGTCAGATATGAGCTTGGCATAAACTGCGACTGCCCCATCGCACCCGCCCAGGAACCTTTCATCATGTCGCTGGTGGCTTTACCTGAATCAACGATTTTCAGCGCCGACATAAATTCTTTGGTAAAGAACGCTTCGCGACGTCCTTCGAAGGCCAGCGTCGCCAGCGCGGAGAACACATCTTCTTTCCCCTGAATCTTGCCGAAGCTGCTCTCCATCGCCCACAGCGCCACAATGTACTGCGGCTGTACGCCATAACGGTCGCTGGCTTTTCTCAGCGCAGGCAAATTGTTCTGCAACTGCTCCTGTCCCTGTTTGATTTTCCATTCAGGCAATACGCGGGTCAGATAATCGTCGAGAGTAATCTTCTTCTCTAACTGATTGCGGTCTGAATTAATCACGCGATCGACGAAATGAATATTCGCGAAGGTGCTGTCGATAGTCTGCTGGCTGATCCCCTGAGAGAGCGCCTGCGCTTTGAGTTGCTCCACATAAGCCGGGAATTCAGCGGGATCCCGTCCCTGTTCTGCCAGAGACGTTTTGCCTGAAGGCGCTGCCGGTGCGGCGGCGGCAGGCTGTGTTGCCGCAGTGGATGGTGTGGTGGTTTGCCCTGAGGTGGCTTTTTGCGCTGCACAACCGCTGAGGATGATCAGCGGTGTTAACACGGCCAGTGCCGACAATTTCATCAATTTCTTCCTTTTGACTTCTGCAAGTGATTCATCGTTCTAAGCTTTGAGCACTACAACGATGAATGCAAGTCATGACGTCCGAAAGTTCGAGGATTGCCGAAACAAATGTCTGGAATGCGTTATTTACTGGCGTCGTTCAGATGAACATTCAATAAACTTTCTGCCGGAGGTGGAACCTGCAGATAATAACCCTGCTCTTCGAGAGACTGACGTACTTTGACAATATCCGCAGTGGCGAGTTTTTCACGGTTGGCCAGATTTAGCATCATTGAGAACTGAGGCACGCCAAAACCTTTGAGTAATTCTTCAGGCACACGGGAAAAATCGTCTTTTTTTTCGACATACAGATAAGTCTGGTCACGTTTAGTACTTCTATAGATCACACAAAGCATTTTTTTAACTCTATTTTATTGAAACGGTGGCTTGCCTAGATATAACTGTAACTATAACATGCTTATCGTACATCGGAATATCGCCCCCCGAGTGGTATTCCGGGGATTTAGAGTTGCTGAGACTGAGTCAGGATAGATGTCACAATCGCCAATAGAACTAAAAGGCAGCAGTTTTACCTTATCGGTTGTTCATTTACATAGTTCACAACCAGAGGTTATTTATCAGGCATTACAGGAAAAAGTGGAGCAAGCTCCGGCCTTTTTGAAAAATGCCCCTGTTGTTATCAACGTTGCTTCACTCACAGGTGCAGCAAACTGGAAAGACATTCAACAGGCTGTCGCTTCTGCAGGCTTTCGCGTTGTTGGCATCAGTGGTTGTAAAGACGAAGCGCAAAAACGCGCACTTTCCCGCACCGGTTTACCGCTGCTCAGTGAAGGTCGTGCCCAGCGTATCGCTGCTGAACCACCGGTTCCTGTCGTGCCCGACAATGCCCCGGCCAAGACCCGCATTGTCAGTACCCCGGTCAGATCCGGCCAACAAATTTATGCCCGTAACAGCGACCTCATCGTGACCAGCAGTGTCAGTGCAGGTGCGGAACTGATTGCCGATGGCAATATCCACATCTACGGCATGATGCGAGGCAGAGCACTGGCAGGCGCCGCAGGCGATGCAAATTGTCAGATTTTTTGCACGCAATTAGGCGCTGAACTAGTCTCTATCGCAGGGCAATACTGGTTGAGTGATCAAATCCCGGCCGATTATCTCGGTCAGGCAGCGCGCCTCAGCCTGATAAATAATGTGTTAACCATACAACCTTTAAACTAAGCCCTTTTGACAAGGAATCCTTTCATGGCACGCATCATAGTTGTTACATCGGGTAAAGGGGGCGTTGGCAAGACCACTTCAAGCGCGGCCATTGCTACCGGTTTAGCTCAAAAAGGCAAAAAGACCGTTGTTATCGATTTCGATATCGGTCTGCGTAATCTCGATTTGATTATGGGCTGTGAGCGCCGGGTGGTTTATGATTTCGTTAACGTGATCCAGGGTGATGCCACGCTGAATCAGGCGCTTATCAAAGATAAACGCACTGAAAACCTGTTTATTCTTCCGGCCTCCCAGACGCGCGATAAAGATGCGCTGACTCGTGAAGGCGTGGAGAAAATTCTGAACGATTTAGCCGAGATGGAATTCGATTTCGTTGTGTGTGACTCCCCGGCTGGTATAGAAACCGGCGCGCTGATGGCATTGTATTTCGCCGACGAAGCCGTGATCACTACGAACCCGGAAGTCTCTTCCGTTCGCGACTCCGACCGTATTCTGGGCATTTTGTCATCAAAATCCCGTCGTGCGGAACAAGGCCTGGAGCCTATCAAAGAACATCTGCTTCTTACCCGTTACAACCCGGGCCGTGTCAGCCGTGGTGACATGCTGAGCATGGAAGATGTGCTGGAAATCCTGCGCATTCCACTGATCGGGGTTATCCCTGAAGATCAGTCTGTACTGCGTGCGTCCAACCAGGGCGAGCCGGTCATTCTGGATCAGGAATCCGATGCAGGGAAAGCGTATGACGATACCGTCAGCCGTCTGCTTGGGGAAGAACGTGCATTCCGTTTCATTGAGGAAGAGAAGAAGAGTTTCCTGAAACGCCTTTTTGGGGGATAAACCATGGCATTGTTAGATTTCTTTCTGTCCCGCAAAAAATCGACAGCCAATATAGCCAAGGAACGGCTACAGATCATCGTAGCCGAACGGCGTCGAGGGGATAGTGAACCGTCGTATCTGCCTGAACTGAAACGCGATATTCTCGCCGTCATCTGTAAGTACATTAAGATTGACCCGGAAATGTTACAGGTTCAGTTCGAGCAAAAAGGTGACGATATTTCCGTACTGGAACTTAACGTTACCCTGCCAGAGTCGGAAGAAGCGCCTAAATGACAGCAGTCCATTTAGCCTGTTTACAGGTGCTTTTTTCAGCATAGCGCCCTCTGTTTCCTCAGAGGGCCACTGCCTTTTTCGCATTCCTTTCTGTTATTTTTATCTTACCTTTCTATAACCACTGTATATAAACACACCTGGCAAATTCATTTACTGCCTTTTTTCATTTATTCCTCAAAATTTTGATTAAGACTCATCTCATTCATGCTGGAATTTAATATCCATAGACTGCTTTAATTCGGCATAATTTATGACAACCTGTTATCCGCTAACTTGTTATTCGCAGTTGTCTTGTCAGCAAAGAATAAAAAAAGAGCGGGATATTAGCCCGCTCTTTTTAATTCACTCCTGGATTGACTATGCCTTCATAACGAAGGGATCAATAATTGCTCAGAATTTCACTCAGCCTTTCAGCTAACAATTTTCCGCGCCAGCCACTGATTAATTCCGGCTGAGATTCTTTATCTTTTAACTTCCAGTGATGAGTCAGGAGTTGGTTAATCTGACGACGTGACGCCAGTAATTCAACGCTGAGTTTGCTCTCTTCGCTCACAGCCTGGATCAGTGCCTTGATATCTTTGAAGACTTTACGATAACCGGGCTGGTCGATAAGGTTCGAAATCGGTGCAGGCAGTTCAGATTCATCGAGCGCATTGGATTCTTCCACCAGCGCCAGCAGTGTGCGTCCGTGATAGCGGATTTCCGGACCACTAAGGCCCAGCGCCTCCAGTTCGCCCAGTGAGGTCGGCTGATAGCGGGCGACCTGCCACAGATTTTCCTCGCGGACCACAAAGTTAACCGCCAGGTCACGCTGACGCGCCTGATTTAGACGCCAGGCAGCTAACAATTTCAGGCAGCCTAACTGGCGCGGACGCAGCTGGAATGCATTGCCGATTTCCAGATAGGCCAGCTCAGGTTGCAGCACTTCACTGCGACGACGGCAGAGCGCCAGACACTCGTCCAGAGCCGCATCCATCCACCCTGCTTCTTCGGTTTCGCGCATCAGCTGGTCGGCCAGCGGCAACAGGTACCACACATCAGCGGCAGCATACACACATTGTTTTTCGCTCAGCGGACGGGCAATCCAGTCAGTGCGCGATTCACTTTTATCCAGCTCTACGCCGGTTGTTTCCGCTACCAGACGGGCAAAACCACAGGAAAGCGGACGCCCGCTAAACGCGGCGAGGATCTGCGTATCAATCAGAGGTGAAGGCATAACACCAAAAGCATTCAGAAAAACTTCGAGATCTTCACTGCCCGCATGGAGGAATTTGATGACATCAGGATTAACCAGCAAATCTATAAAAGGCTGCCATGCGGTGATCGGTAAAGGATCGATAAGGGTGAGCTGTTCGCCGTCAAAAAGCTGGATCAATCCCAGTTGCGGATAATAAGTGCGGGTACGAACAAATTCGGTATCCAGCGCAATTTTGCTGTGCGCTTTGGCCTGAAGACAAACCTGCTCCAGCGCGTCATTGGTGGTGATCAACTGATAATTCAAATCTTAATTCTCTTAATCATTACTGCGTTATAACGTGATAACGCCGGACATCGCCGGCGTTAAGAATCTGACTGTCACTGAACAAACGTGTTAACCGCTATGCTGCATCCTGCTTCGGATCGACTTTGGGTTTTGCCTGCTCATCGCGAAGTTCCCGTCTGAGGATTTTACCGACATTTGACTTCGGTAACTCATCACGGAACTCGACAATCTTAGGTACTTTGTAACCGGTTAATAACCGGCGACAGTGTGCCAGGAGTTCTTCGCTGGTCAGTGAAGAGTCTTTTTTCACCACGCAAATTTTGACAATTTCACCCGACGACTCATTCGGCACACCAATGGCGGCAACTTCGAGAACTTTGTCGTGTTGTGAAACTACCTCTTCAATTTCGTTAGGGTAAACATTGAAACCGGAAACCAGGATCATGTCTTTTTTACGGTCAACAATCCGTAGGAAGCCCTGCTCGTCCACTGTAACGATATCGCCCGTCGATAACCAGCCATCTTTTAGCACCTCATCGGTTGCCGACGGCCGCTGCCAGTAACCCAGCATGACCTGAGGACCACGTACCCACAACTCGCCCGGCTCGCCCGGCGCAACGTCATGACCGTTATCATCCACCAGACGTACCTCTGTCGACGGCACTGGCAAACCGATGCTGCCACTGTAATGTTTCAAATCGTACGGATTTCCAGCCACCAGCGGGGAACACTCCGTCAGACCGTAACCTTCCAGCAAATGTTTACCCGTCAGTTTTTCCCATTTGTCCGCCACAGATTTTTGCACTGACATCCCGCCGCCTACAGAAAGACGCAGCGTGGAGAAATCCAGTTCGCGAAAGTCTTCGTTATTGAGCAGCGCATTGAACAGGGTATTTACCCCGCTGATGGCGGTAAACGGATATTTGGCCAGCTCTTTGACCATACCTGATACGTCGCGCGGATTGGTGATAAGCAAGCTTTTACCGCCCAGATCGAGGAACAGCAGGCAGTTCACCGTCAGGGCAAAGATGTGGTATAGCGGAAGTGCTGTCACCACCAGCTCATGTCCCGGCTGCAATAGCGGTGCGTACGCCGCTTTTGCCTGTTCAAGATTCGCCTGCATGTTTCGGTGCGTCAGCATCGCGCCCTTCGCCACGCCGGTGGTGCCACCGGTATATTGCAGAAATGCCAGGTCGTCATTAATGATGTCGGGTTTGATGTATTGCAGACGACGCCCGCGCTGTAATGCGGTACGGAAGGAGATCGCGTTCGGAAGGTGATATTTTGGCACCAGCCGTTTGATGTATTTCACCACAAAATTGACCAGCGTGCCTTTTGCGGCAGAAAGCTGATCGCCCATGCGGGTCAGAATGACGTGTTTGACCTGCGTTTTGTACACCACTTTTTCCAGCGTATGGGCAAAGTTGGAGACAATGACAATTGCACTGGCGCCGCTGTCATTCAGCTGATGCTCAAGCTCACGCGGCGTATACAGCGGGTTTACATTAACCACGACCATGCCAGCGCGCAAGACGCCGAACAGCGCAATCGGATACTGCAACAAATTCGGCATCATCAGTGCAACACGATCACCCTTCTGCAGACCCAGTTCGTTTTGCAGATAAGCAGCGAAAGCCCGGCTGCGTTCTTCAAGCTTGCGGTAGGTCATCGCCTCGCCCATGTTGATAAATGCCACACTGTCAGCGTAACGCAGCGCGGAATTTTCAAACATTTCGACCAGCGAACTGTAGCGGTCAGGGTCGATGTTCTCAGGAACATCTGCCGGATATCGTTTTAGCCAAACCTTTTCCAAGGTATCACTCCTGAAATCATGTTCTGTTGCCGTCTCTATTCGACGAGTTTTATCACGTCTTTAACAATATTTTAACTCAGCTTACCAGTTGCGTTTCAAACAATGTCGAGGTTGAGAGGCGGGTCACTTTTTCTGCGCCCTTGCTTTGCCAAACCATCCATGGCTTAAAAGAAAAAGGCGGCAATTAAGCCGCCTTAACAACTACAACTACAACAACTACTGCTGTTACTGCTTTGGTGGCGGCGGCACGGGATGTGCCGGAGCCGGTTTCATTGCCGCCGGTGGGTGCCCGCCAGAATGTGTCGGTGGTGCTCCATGCGGCGACGGAGGTCTATTCGGTGACGATGCTTTCGACCCGTGCGGGTGCCGTGTTATACCAACCGGGCCCCCAGCCGGGTCCAAACCCGCGCCCCCATGAATCATAGGGGCCGCCGTAGCCATAACCCCACGGGCCAATCGGCTGCGGAGGCATCACAACCTGTTGCTGTATACGCCAGCGTTTATAGCTGTTGACGTTAACGGTGACAAAATCATAGGAAGTCTGGCCAATTTTGCCTTTCTCCACACCGGCAATCGGCCCGACGACTGTTACCAGCTGATTGCGATAATCGACAGGATCCACAAAGCCGTTGATGTAAGCCATGATCCGCCCGCGCGACGCTGCGCCTAAGACCGGCCTTGCGCCTTCATCCAGCGGTACCGTGGCAATTTCCAGGCGAGTTTTGTTTTGCAAATTGGTCACAGAGACCACTTTGCCGCCAAAACGCGACTCCTGACCGACATAAAGACCCGGTGCGCCCTGCACTGCCTGTAAATTCATCTGCGGGGTGGCCGTGGTACCGCGAATTTCATCCGGCACCGTGACACAACCCGATAACACCAAAGCACTCAGTGCAACCGCACTCAGCGCCATTTTTTTACCCGTTTTACCCGATAACTGCTGAATTACAGACCACTTACGCATTGCGATGACTCCTGTGCAAACTCTTCATTTTGACCATTTTTCAGAGCACAAGTTGCCTGACTTTACCGTCATTTACCGTCCTGGCAGCTTTTTCCACGTCACTTCATTGCGCAGATAAGTGGGTTCGGCATCTTCCGGATTAACACGGATGCCATTTTCCCAGAGCTGGAGCGCCAGCGGCAGCATATCTTCTGCATGAGGCAGTAACATTTTGCCATCAAATAATTCAGCTGCCGGAGATTCACCTAACAGATGAGGATAAGTCTCCCAACCGGTTCCCACCGTCGCAAAACGGCCAGATAATTCAGCGGCGCGCGCCAGAAGTTGTTCTGGTTTGATGACCTTCTCGGTCTCTTCACCGCTCCAGACGCCCTGTGCATTGCGGCTGAATTCACCCCAGTAGACTTCACCCATGCGGGCATCAATGGCTGCGAGAACGTTATCAGCACCGGTCAGGCGATACGCGCCCTGCGCCATCGTCTGTAACGTAGACACTGGCAGCAAAGGCAATTGCGCGCCCAGCGACAATCCCTGAGCCATACCAATGCCGATACGCACGCCGGTAAAACTGCCCGGTCCGCGACCAAAAGCCAGCGCGTCAAGCTGAGTCAGGGAAAGTCCTGCTTCGGCGAGAATTTGCTGGACCATCGGCAAAATGCGCTGAGTGTGCTCGCGGGCACAGAGTTCAAAATGAGCGAGCGTTTCGCCCTGATTATAAAGCGCAACCGAACAGGCTTCTGTCGCCGTATCAATTGCTAAAATTCGCGTGGACATGCCAGACCTCAGGCGGGGTAATTAATAAGTTGTACCCTATATACTTCGGATTGCAGCAAGGCGACAAGCTCGTGGATCCCCGGGAACTTAGATAACTAAGTGACTGGGGTGATTGAGCGCAGTCAACGCATCTGCAATCTGAAATATGACGGGTATAAGAGCCTTTTTCGGGGCGGCATCTTAGCATAAACAAAGGGCTATTTCTGCTCTCCGACATCCTGTAAAAAGCGGATCGCTTGTGCCAGGTCACGCGTGCGCGGTGTCGGCGGCAAACTATTGAGGAAAACTTCGCCATAAGGACGCAACACCAGCCGGTTATCGCAAATCACCATGACACCCCGGTCAGACGTATCACGGATCAAACGCCCGACGCCCTGTTTCAGCGTAATGACCGCATCAGGTAATTGTACGTCATTGAACGGGTCTCCGCCGCGCAGGCGACAGTCTTCAATACGGGCTTTGAGCAGCGGATCGTCAGGTGACGTGAACGGCAGTTTATCGATGATGACGCAAGACAGCGCATCGCCTCGCACATCCACGCCCTCCCAAAAACTGCTGGTCGCCACCAGCAAGGCGTTACCCGCTTCGACAAACTGCGCGAGAAGCTGGCCTTTACTGGTTTCGCCCTGCAATAAAACCGGCAACGTCAGGCTGGCTCTGAATTCCTCGGCCAGTTCGCGCATCATTTTGTGAGACGTACACAGGAAGAAGCAGCGGCCTTTGTTGGCTTCAATCAGCGGACGCAACATACGCGCCAGCTGCTTCGAGCTGCCGTTGACGTTCGATTCAGGCAGAAAACGCGGCACGCATAACAGCGCCTGTTTGGCGTAATCAAACGGACTTGGCAGCAGTAATGTTTCTGCCTCATCCAGCCCGAGACGTTCGGTAAAATGATGCAGCTGATCGTTTACGGAAAGCGTAGCTGAAGTGAAAATCCACGCGCCTGGTTTCTCTTTCATCATTTCGCTGAATTTATCGGTTACCGACAACGGTGTCAGCGCCAGCACGAAATGGCGTGAGTTACATTCATACCAGTAACTGTAGCCGGGAATGGACACGTCTTTCAGGCGTTTCAGACGATTGCGGTAAAGCGTGGCGCGTTCGAAAGCCGCATCGAGCAGCGCAGAACGCCCGAGCGATAATTTCACCACGTCATAGCAAAGTTCCAGCGCGTCATCGAGTAATAACAGCGCGCGCTGGATAGCGGGCTGGTTAAGCACATCGCGCAGATTGCCGCGAAAACCCGGTTCACCAAGCGCCAGACGAAAATCCATCGTGCTCTGGCTCAGACGATCAGCACTTTTTTGTAACTGCACGGAATCACGGACTTCCGTGCGGTAAGCGATCGTGATGTCTTTCGCCATATCCAGCAGCTGACGGCTGGTCACCTGCTGACCAAAATACTGGCTGGCGATATCAGGGATCTGATGGGCTTCGTCGAAAATCATCACGTCAGCCTCGGGAATAAGCTCACCGAAGCCGCTCTCTTTCACCACCATATCCGCCATAAACAGGTGATGGTTAACCACCACCACATCGGCGTCCATAGCCTTACGGCGGGCCTTTACGACAAAGCATTCTTTATACAGCGGACAGTCACTGCCGAGGCAATTGTCGTTGGTGCTGGTCACCAGTGGCCAGACAAAACTGTCTTCAGGCACCACGTTGCAGGTGCTGATATCGCCTTCTTCCGTGCTGCTCGACCAGTGACGCAGATGTGCCAGTTCGCTGAGCGCCTGGCTGGCGAGATCGCCGCCGGAGAGTGATTGCTGTTCCAGACGTTCCAGGCACAAATAGTTTGAGCGCCCTTTCAGCAGCGCCAGACGACCTTTGAAATTCAGTGCGCTGGCGACTTTAGGCAAATCGCGGGAATACAGCTGATCCTGTAAGTTTTTCGAACCAGTGGAGATAATGACTTTTTTGCCGGAACGCAGTGCCGGAGCAAGATACGCATAAGTTTTACCGGTACCTGTACCGGCTTCGACCACCAGCCCCTGCTTACCGGTGATGGCTTTGCTGACAGCCTGCGCCATCAGACGCTGAGGTTCACGCGGTTTAAAACCTTCAATTTTCTGCGCCAGTGCGCCGTCTGTTGCGAAATCGTCTGTCACTCTGTCTCTCTACCTGTACGGATCAGCAGTGATTATGCCAATCCCTTGGCTCCACTACCACCGTCATCTGCCAATCCAACGCATTCATCCTTTGTGATACCCTTAGCGCCATCATAAGTATGTGACTAACCGGAGTTAAAAAATGACCATCGAACGTATTCGCCCTGAGCCACGGATGTCCGACATCGTTATCCATAACGACACCATTTATTACACCGCGGTACCGGAAAATCTGGACGCGAATGCGAAAGATCAAACGGCGGAAACGCTGGCGATTATCGACGCAGCGCTGACTGAAGCGGGCTCAGACAAAAGCAAAATTCTGGATGCCACGCTGTTTCTGGTGAATAAAGAAGATTTCCCGGCCATGAACGAAGCCTGGGATGCGTGGGTATCGCCGGGTAACGCGCCAGTGCGTTGCACCGTGCAGGCCAACCTGATGAATCCGAAATACAAAATTGAAATCAAGATTATCGCTGCACGTTAATCACTGATTTTCGGACATAAAAAAACCTCCAGCCGGAGGTTTTTTTATTATCAGCGTAATGCTTTATTACGCTTTTGCACCCGCTACAGCTTCTTTAGCGAGTTCGGTGATTCGTGCATAATCACCGCTTTCCAGCGCATCAGCCGGCACCAGCCAGGATCCACCGATACACAACACGCTTTTCAGCGCCAGATAATCACGGTAGTTCGCCGGTGAAATGCCGCCAGTCGGGCAGAAACGCACCTGCGGGAATGGCCCTGCAATAGCCTGCAACGCTTTCACACCGCCGTTAGCTTCCGCCGGGAAGAATTTAAATTCACGCAAACCGGCATCCAGACCCATCATCAGTTCTGAAACGGTGCAGATACCCGGGATCAGCGGGATCGAACCGGCATTCGCAGCCTTAAGCAATGCATCTGTCAGACCCGGGCTAATCGCAAACTGCGCACCGGCTTCGGTCACTTCGGCCAGTTGTTCAGGATTGAGCACAGTCCCTGCGCCAATAATGGCTTCCGGCACTTCTTTGGCAATCGCACGGATCGCATCCATCGCACACGGGGTACGTAAGGTGACTTCAAGAACGCGCACACCACCGGCGACCAGCGCTTTGGCCAGCGGAACGGCATGTTCCAGTTTATTGATAACAATCACAGGAACGACCGGCCCTGAGGTCAGAATTTGTTCCGCGCTTGTTTTCCAGTTTTTCATCTTGCTCTCCATTCATGCCCGCAGGCACCGTTGTGATTGATGGCGCGCCCCTGCCACAGGGACCAGTGATTTTTTCACAACGAAAAAATCACTGGAAACCGACCACACCCGATTGGACGATACTACCCTCCCCGTCATGTCTGAAGCCGCTGCGGCGTTGGCTACATTTGTTCACCCGAATCACTGACTCATGTCAGCTCATCGGGACTCACTCACTTGCCGCCTTGCTGCAACCTCAAACATTTTGGGGAGTAATGACTCAATAAATTATTCGTTATTCGAACTCATTCCAGGAACGGCCGTCGCGGGTAATCATCGCCACAGATGCCACAGGCCCCCATGTCCCGGACTGATACGGTTTTGGTGCTTCGCTTTCTGCAGCCCATGCGTTCATGATGGAGTCGACCCATTTCCAGGCTTCTTCCACTTCGTCACGACGCACGAACAGCGCCTGGATGCCACGCATGGTTTCCAGCAGCAGACGCTCGTAAGCATCGGCAATATGTTGCTCATTGAAGGTTTCAGTGAAGCTCAGATCCAGCTTGGTAGTTTGCAGACGGTGTTTGTGCTCCAGACCAGGTACTTTGTTCAGCACTTCGATCTCGATACCTTCATCCGGTTGCAGACGAATCGTCAGTTTGTTCTGCGGCAGCTGCTGGTAAGAATCACGGAACAGGTTCAGTGCCGGGCTCTTGAAATACACCACAACTTCTGAACATTTGGTCGGCAGACGTTTACCGGTACGCAGGTAGAACGGCACGCCCGCCCACTGCCAGTTATCGATATCCACGCGGATAGACACGAACGTTTCGGTGCTGCTGGTTTTCTTCGCGCCTTCTTCTTCAAGATAGCCAGGGACTTTCTTGCCCTGCACGAAGCCGGCAGTGTACTGACCGCGTACGGTGTTTTCACGTACGTTAGACTGATCGATACGGCGCAGTGAGCGCAGTACTTTCACTTTCTCATCACGGATACGGTCGGTACTCAGATCAGCCGGTGGAGACATGGCGATCATGGTCAGAATTTGCAGCAAGTGGTTCTGGATCATGTCACGCATCTGACCCGCATCATCGAAGTAACCCCAGCGGCCTTCGATACCCACTTCTTCAGCAACGGTGATCTGCACGTGATCGATAGTGCGGTTATCCCAGTTGCTGGCGAACAGGTTGTTGGCGAAACGCAGTGCCAGCAGGTTCAGTACCGTTTCTTTACCCAGATAATGGTCGATACGGTAAACCTGAGATTCTGCGAAATATTCGGCAACCTGATCGTTAATCACCTGAGACGACTCCAGCGAGTGGCCGAGAGGTTTTTCCATCACGACGCGCGCAGGCTCTTTGTTCAGCCCGGCTTCGCCCAGACCGCGGCAAATAGCCCCGAAGTGGCTTGGCGCAATCGCAAAGTAGTTAATGGTGGCACGATTTTTCTGGTCGAGCATCTTGCCCAACACTTTGAAATGCTTCAGATCATTGACATCAAGGTTACAGAAATCAAGACGGGCACTGAGTTTGTCCCACAGTTCCGGATCAATTTTTTCTTTCATGAAGGTGGTCAGTGCTTCTTTAACCACTTCGGTATAGGCCGCTTTGTCCCATTCCGCACGTCCGACACCGATAATGCGGGTATCCGGGTGAATGTGACCCGCTTTCTCTAACTGATACAGGGAAGGCAACAGCTTACGGCGCGCAAGATCGCCTTTCGCACCGAAAATTACCAGATCACAAGCCTGGGCTGTCTGAGTTACCGCCATGTTCTTCTCCTCAATGCAGGAATACCTGACATATTTCTGGTTGCTTCGCCGGAGCTGCAACTCGAATTATCCCGGGTACATATTGTAATTTTATTTCAGCAACAATGTACTCTGATTGCCCGTGAGCCGTAAACCATGATCTGACAAGGTAATAACTCTGCGGAAAACCTTATTTTTATCATAAGTCTCTCAGGTGCTGTTAAAACCCACAACATCCTGTAATTTTATGACAAAACTGAACAGAATTTACCATACTGAAAGTTAGATCTCGGTCAAACTCTGACAAAAAAAGCCGTAAATTCGCCTGGCTGACGCTGCCAACGGCATTAAGCGCGTAGTATATTTTCATCAAATCAGTCCGATTTCCTCTTTTCAAAGAAATCGTTGAAACCTATGAGTGGCATGCTTATGAATACGTTGGAAAAAATCCAGACTCACCTTGACATTCTGAGCAAATCAGAACGCAAAGTTGCTGAAGTTATCCTGGCATCGCCGCATGTTGCTATTCACTCCAGTATTGCCACCCTCGCCCGCATGGCCGACGTCAGTGAACCTACTGTAAACCGTTTTTGCCGTCGTCTCGACACAAAAGGGTTTCCGGATTTTAAACTGCATCTGGCACAAAGTCTGGCAAATGGTACACCTTATGTGAACCGTAACGTGGATGAAAGCGACAGCGTCAGCGCTTACACCAGTAAAATTTTCGAGTCCGCCATGGCCAGCCTTGACCAGGTGAAGAATACCCTGGATATCGCCGCCATCAATCGTGCCGTCGATTTACTCACACAGGCCAAGAAAATTTCCTTCTTTGGCCTGGGCGCTTCCGCCGCGGTCGCCCATGATGCCATGAACAAATTTTTCCGCTTTAACATTCCCGTGGTTTACTTCGACGATATCGTCATGCAGCGGATGAGTTGTATGAACTCCAGCGAAGGCGACGTGGTGGTACTGATTTCGCACACCGGACGCACCAAAAATCTGGTCGAACTTGCCCAACTCGCCCGTGAAAACGATGCCACGGTGATTGCGATCACTTCTTTTAATACACCTCTGGCCCATGAAGCGACGCTGGCTTTGTTACTGGATGTTCCCGAAGACACCGACGTTTACATGCCGATGGTTTCGCGAATTGCCCAGCTCACGTTGATCGACGTGCTGGCAACCGGTTTTACTCTGCGCCGTGGCGCAAAATTCAGAGATAACCTGAAGCGGGTCAAAGAAGCGTTGAAAGAATCGCGCTTTGATAAAGGGACAGTCGTCCCGACCCTGCATGAGTGAGCGTGTTCAACAGGCAAAGGCATAATCATTCAACAAACGAATGAATAAAGCACCATTGATTTAATAGGGAGTCTGGCCGGAAATCTTCGCGCAACGTGCGCAAGACGAAAGCCAGACATAAGGCCAGCGGGTCACACAGGTGAAACTCTTTTGTATTACAATTACACCTCCGGCAAAGTGGACTCGTTGTTTTTTGCATTACCATGTTTCATCAGTTAACGGAGTTAGGCATGTCCAGAAGGCTCAGAAGAACGAAGATCGTTACCACCCTCGGTCCGGCAACTGACCGCGACAATAATCTTGAGAAGATCATTGCAGCGGGCGCAAACGTTGTACGTATGAATTTCTCTCACGGAACTGCTGAAGATCACATCCTTCGCGCTAACAAAGTGCGTGAAATCGCCGCCCGCCTTGGCCGCCATGTCGCCATTCTCGGTGACCTGCAAGGTCCTAAAATCCGCGTTTCTACCTTTAAAGAAGGCAAAGTCTTCCTCAATATTGGCGACAAATTCCTGCTCGACGCCAACATGAGCAAAGGTGAAGGCGATAAAGAAAAAGTCGGTATCGACTATAAAGGTCTGCCTGCTGACGTCGTACCGGGCGACATCCTGTTGCTCGATGATGGGCGCGTGCAGCTCAAAGTGCTCGAAGTTCAGGGCATGAAAGTGTTTACCGAAGTCACCGTTGGTGGCCCGTTGTCTAACAACAAAGGCATCAACAAACTGGGCGGTGGTCTTTCTGCTGAAGCCCTGACTGAAAAAGATAAAGCAGACATTATTACTGCGGCCAAAATGGACGTAGATTATCTGGCAGTTTCATTCCCACGCACCGGCGAAGATCTTAACTACGCGCGCCGTCTGGCCCGTGATGCAGGCTGTAACGCGCAGATCGTGTCTAAAGTTGAACGCGCTGAAGCCGTTGCCACCGACGCCGCAATGGACGACATCATTCTGGCTTCCGACGTAGTGATGGTCGCCCGTGGCGATCTGGGTGTGGAAATTGGTGACCCTGAACTGGTCGGTATCCAGAAGAAACTGATCCGCCGTGCCCGTCAGCTGAACCGTGCAGTGATCACTGCGACTCAGATGATGGAATCGATGATCACCAACCCGATGCCAACCCGTGCTGAAGTGATGGACGTGGCGAACGCCGTTCTCGATGGCACCGATGCGGTCATGCTTTCAGCAGAAACCGCCGCAGGTCAGTATCCGTCAGAAACGGTTGCGGCAATGGCACGCGTTTGTCTGGGTGCTGAGAAAATCCCAAGCATTAACGTATCCAAACACCGTCTGGACGTGGAATTCGATAACATCGAAGAAGCCATTGCGATGTCAGCGATGTATGCGGCCAACCACCTGAAAGGGGTGACGGCGATCATTTCCATGACGGAATCGGGCCGTACTGCTCTGATGTTGTCCCGTATCAGTTCTGGCCTGCCAATCTTTGCCATGTCCCGTCATGAGCACACCCTGAATCTGACTGCCATTTACCGTGGCGTTACGCCGGTCTTCTTCGACAGCGTGAACGACGGCGTAGCGGCGGCTCAGGACGCGGTAAATCTGCTGCGTGATAAAGGTTATCTGTTGTCAGGTGATCTGGTGATTATCACGCAGGGCGACGTCATGAGCACCATCGGTACCACCAATACCAGCCGTGTGCTGCGTGTTGATTAAACTCAATATGTAATTAAATATGTATTAAGGGCCGATCATTATGATCGGCCTTTTTATTTTCTCTTCTGTATGATTTTCCCCTGAAACAGCCTGGTTACTTACCCGTCTTAATTTGATCATTATTTTGCCATCTGGGCGAAATAATTTGCTGCCCTGCTCTGACAAAAAATTTTTTAAACGAAATAGGCCCTCATTTAGTGTGTATTAATATAACTTTTTATATTGATAGAAACGGTTATTTGCGCGCATAAACGAATAACAAATACAGAATGCTCCCATGTGAACAAATCTTATTATGACCAAATCGACTGATAAATGTGACTTACATCACATTAAACAAGCTTAACTGAAGCAATCATCCAAATGTTCAATGCCGTAGTTGAATGATAATGATTTGCATTTATAATGATTCTCATTCGTTAAAACCTTGTATAAGTCCGCACTAAGGAAATCAAACAAGACGTAAACGCTGTTATTTGCGATAAGAAAACAGATAAAACTACACACCTGACAGGCGTGGCCTTAAGCCCTGCCTGCTAATACACACGTTCACTGAAATCTCCTGACTTTACCGGGTGGCCTCCCCTTGCCCGTAGTAAAGGGAACGGAAAAACAGAAAGGGTCCAAGATGAGCCAGATAAATAATTGGGAAATAATGCAGGACAGCACCAAAGACCTCGTCATCACTCAGGCTAAAATAAGTGAAAATAAGGGTTATATATTCAATCAAAACAGCACGCCGGAATGGCAGGCCCAGATTGAACAAGGGATTGAATTAATTAAATCTCACATTAACCACACGGAAAAACCTTTTTCCGGTGTATCTCCCGCTGAATTAGCAGAACAATTTCGACATATTGATCTGACCAACCCCCTTGCAGGAACACGTCTGGCCTTGGAAGAACTGGATGATTTATATCTTCAGCACGCGGTTTATTTTCATCACCCGAAATACCTCGCACATCTGAACTGTCCGACGGTGATTCCGTCCCAGCTGGCAGAGCTTTTTATCAGCGCGATTAACTCCTCCGTAGACACCTGGGACCAAAGCGCAGGTGGCACGTTAATCGAGCAAAAAGTCATCGACTGGACTCTCGCCCGTATAGGTTTTGGCGCACAGTCCGACGGTATTTTCACCAGCGGCGGTACGCAATCCAACCTGATGGCGATGCTGCTGGCGCGTGACAGTCACTGCAAACGTACCCGTCCGCAACACAGCATTAAATATCAGGGTCTGCCGCCGGAAGCTAACCGCTGGCGTATTTTCAGTTCTCAGGTCAGCCATTTCAGCATTCAGAAATCCGCTGCCCTGCTCGGCCTGGGTTATGACGCCGTGGTGCCGGTGGCTTGTGACAGCGCGTTCCGTATGGACATAAACGCACTTAAAGCCGAAATCGAGCGCTGCCACGCAGAAGGGTTGATCCCGATCGCCGTGGTGGCCACTGCCGGCACCACCGACTTTGGCAGTATCGACCCGCTGAATGAAATTGCTGAAATCTGCCGCAAAGAAAAAATCTGGATGCATGCCGACGCCGCTTACGGTTGCGGATTACTGGTATCGCCTCAGCATCGTCAGCGCATCGAAGGCATTCATCTGGCGGATTCCGTCACCGTGGATTATCACAAATCCTTCTTCCAGCCGGTCAGCTGCAGCGCGTTCCTGGTTAACGATCACAGCCATCTGGAGCATGTTACTCACCACGCCGAATACCTGAATCCGTTGAGTGCAAAACTCGAAGGCACACCGAACCTGGTCAACAAAAGTATTCAGACCACCAAACGTTTTGATGCCCTCAAAATGTGGCTGACGCTGCGCATCATGGGCCAGCAGGCGCTGGGTGAATCCTTTGATGTGCTGCTGGAACGCGCCACTGAAACCCATCAGATGATGGAACAGAACCCGAACATTGAAGTGCTGCATAAACCGGAGATCAGCACGCTGGTGTTCCGTTTCGTGCCGCGTATGTCCATGAATCATGAGCAGATTGACGCGATTAATGCCGGTATCCGTAAAGCGATTTTCCGCGACGGCAGCGCCGTGATTGCCGGTACCAAAGTGCATGACCGTCAGTATCTGAAATTCACCTTGCTTAACCCGACCACCACCACGGAAGACGTTGCCGATGTGCTCAGTCTGATCACGCATTACGGCAAAGAACTGACTGCCACTGCGCTGAGCGCCGCTAAAAACCGGTAAAAGGAACCGCATCATGAATATGAATTCAACCGAACAAATGTATGATTTTATCGCCGTGGGCATCGGCCCGTTTAACCTCGGCCTGGCCTGTCTGACTGAACCCGTGAAAGAGCTGAAAGGTCTGTTTTTAGATCAGAATGACAGCTTCGACTGGCACACTGGCATGATGCTGGAAAGTGCGCATTTGCAGACGCCGTTTATGGCCGACCTGGTCACGCTCGCCGATCCGACCAGTCCTTACAGCTTTCTGAATTACCTGAAACTGCAGGGAAAACTCTACTCATTCTACATCCGTGAAGATTTCTTCATGATGCGCAAAGAGTTCAACCAGTATTGCCAGTGGGCGTGCAGCCAGCTAACCAGCCTGCAATTTTCCACACGTGTGGAACTGGTGACCTGGGACGCAACGCGCGAATGCTATCTGGTTCAGACGCGCTCGACCAAAAGCAACGAGAATCAGATTTACCGCACTAAACGACTGGTGCTGGGCACCGGCCCGTCGCCGTGGATGCCAGCCTGCGCCCGTGATGCGGGCAACAACGTGCATCACTCTTCGGCCTATCTGCCGAATAAAGAACAGGTACAGAATTCCAAATCCATCACCGTCGTCGGCAGCGGTCAGAGCGCAGCGGAAATTTACTATGACCTGCTCTCTGATATCGATAAGCATGATTATCATCTGACATGGGTGACCCGCGCACCGCGTTTCTATCCGCTCGAATACAGCAAACTGACGCTGGAAATGACCTCGCCGGAATACATCGACTATTTCCACGATTTACCGATGGCCAAACGCGATCAGCTCAACCGTGAGCAGAAGTGCCTGTATAAAGGCATAAATATCAGTCTGATCAACGATATCTACGATCTGATGTACATCAAGCGCCTCGACGGCCCGCTGAACGTTGATTTGTACACCCATTCAGAACTGACATCGCTGACCCGCAACCACCATGGTGAACTGGAGATGAACCTGCTGCACCACGAACAGCAGCAGGAATACCGGCACCGCACGGAGTCAGTGATCCTCGCCACCGGATACGGCTATCAGCCGCCGCAGTTTGTCGAAGGCATTTACAACCGCATTCAGTGGGATGACGCCGGTCGTTACGCCGTCAACCGCAATTACAGTATTGATGCCCATAACCAGATTTTCGTACAAAACGCCGAGCTGCATACCCACGGTTTCGTCACACCGGATCTGGGCATGGCATGCTACCGCAACAGTACGATTATCCGCGAAATGCTGGGGCGCGAAGTGTATCCGGTGGAGAAATCCATCGCCTTCCAGACCTTTTGCACCCGTAACCTTGCCGGAAACTAACGGAGAATTTACCGATGACTGATGCTATTCCCAGTTCCGTATTTTCCTGCCAGCGTGCCGCAGGAAAACTGTCCTTTCGCCCTCTTGCGCTGGAAAAAGATGCCGCCATTTTGCATGGCTGGATGATTCAGCCCTACGCGCATTTTTGGGGGATGCAAAACAGTACCGTCGCCGAAGTGGATGCGTTTTACCGCGACCTGACAGCGGGAAACTCACTAGCCGCGCTGATGGGTGAAATCGACGGCCAGCCGCAGTTCCTGATTGAATGCTATCCGGTTCAGGACGATCCGCTGCGTGAACATTACGACGTTCAGCCCGGCGATATGGGCATGCATATCCTGCTTTCTCCCGCTGACAAACCTGTCGCGGGTTTCAGCTGGCAGGTATTTTCCGCAGTCATGGAATACCTGTTCAGCCAGCCGGACGTAAAACGCGTGGTGGTCGAACCCGATGTGCGCAACGAGAAAATTCACAAGCTGAACAAGCGCGCCGGTTTCCGTTATCAGAAACAAGTTCAGCTGACACACAAAACGGCATGGCTGGCATTTTGCCAGCGTGAAGATTTTATTCAGGCCAGCCAGAAGGAAAAAAACAGTATGACGCCATCCACTATGCAAACAGGCCAGCATCTGCAACCTGAAGTCTGGGCAAAAGCCAATGCCCTGCTGCTGCGCAAATGTTTGTCCGAACTCACGCACGAGCGCCTGCTCGCACCGCAGGCATTGGAAACTACCGGCACCTGGACGGACTATCAGCTGGCAGTACCGGCCTCGGAAATCGAATACCGTTTCCGCGCGCGCCAGTTGCCGTTAAATGACTGGATGATTGATCTCGACAGCATTCAGCGCCTGGATAATCTCAGTCCGCAGCCGCTGGATGCCGTGAAATTCATCATTGAATTCGCTGAACAAATCGGCATTTCTCAAGCCATGCTGCCGACCTATCTGGAAGAAATCAGCAGTACGCTTTACAGCAGCGCCTACAAACTGGTGAATAACCACACGACGGCAAAACAGCTGTCAGAAGCCGATTTCCAGACCGTTGAAACCAGCATGACCGAAGGCCATCCGAGCTTCATCGCCAACAACGGTCGCATCGGTTTTGATGCCGGTGATTATGTGCGTTACGCGCCGGAAGCAGCCAATCCGCTGCAACTGGTCTGGGTAGCGGTGCACCATGACAAAGCACATTTCGCCAGTGTTGAAGGTTTGCCGTATGAAAAACTGATCGCCGAGGAATTGGGCGACGCGCAGATTTGTACCTTCACGCAGAAGCTGGTCGATATGGGCGTGGATCCGAAAAATTACTATTTCATGCCTGTTCATCCGTGGCAGTGGCAGAATAAATTGCTGACCGTTTTCGCCCCGGATATTGCCCGTCAGTTCCTGATTTATCTCGGTGAAGGCAATGATGAATATCTGGCACAGCAGTCAATCCGCACCTTCTATAACGCCAGTCGTCCCAAAGCGCGATACGTCAAAACCGCTCTGTCGATTCTGAATATGGGCTTTATGCGCGGGCTGTCGCCGTATTACATGGCGACCACGCCGGGCATCAATGAATGGCTGGCGGAACTGGTGGAAAACGATTCCTATCTGCAATCCACCGGTTTCAGCATTTTGCAGGAAGTCGCTTCGATTGGTTATCACAATCATTACTTCGAAGAAGCGATTAAAGGCGACAGTGCGTACAAGAAAATGTTCGCCGCCTTGTGGCGTGAAAATCCGGTTGCGCAGTTAAAGCCGAATCAGCGACTGATGACCATGGCCGCCCTGCTTCACACCGACAAACATGGCGATGCGCTGATTGTCGAGATGATCAAATCCTCCGGCCTGGCGACCGGTGACTGGCTGAAACGCTATATGCACGCCTACCTCAGCCCGCTGCTGCACTGTTTCTATCAGTACGATCTGGTGTTCATGCCGCACGGCGAAAACCTGATCCTGCGTTTTGAAAACAATATTCCGGTGAATGCTTTCATGAAGGATATCGCCGAAGAAATTGCGGTAATGAATCCCGAAGCTAACCTGCCGGAGAAAGCCAAACGTCTGGCCGTCGATGTGCCGGAAGACCTGAAAATTTTGTCGATCTTCACCGACGTCTTTGCCGGCGTATTCCGCTTCATCGCCCGTATTCTGGAAGAGAACGGCAATTATCCGGCCGGTCAGTTCTGGCAGGTGGTGGCGGAAGTGGTGCGTGATTACCAGATTCAGTATCCGGAACTGGCCGGGAAATTTGCGCGCTATGACATGTTTGACGCCGAGTTCACGCACTCGTGCCTGAACCGTCTGCAACTGGCGAATAACCAGCAGATGATCAACCTGTCAGATCCGGCGCAGAATCTGAAATTCGCCGGTACGCTGGAAAACCCGATTGCGGCGTACGCTAACCGCTACTGAGCAACACTTTAAAGTGATGAAGCTTTAATGTGATGAAATTTTAATGCGACAAATAGTTGCGCGGCTTTTACAGGCCGCGCTTTTTTGATTTTGAGTACCGGAGAGTGAATGTTATGTCGTCCGTTTCTGAACCCGCCTCACGGCTGAATTCCCGCCAGTGGCTGTTCCCGCTGTCGCTGGTGCTTTTCGAGTTCGCCACCTATATCGCCCACGATATGATCCAGCCAGGCATGTTGCAGGTAATCAGTGATTTCAGCGCCAGCGCCGACTGGGTATCCACCTCACTGACCGCGTATCTGTGTGGCGGAATTCTGCTGCAATGGCTGCTGGGTCCGCTTTCCGACCGCCTCGGACGCAGGCCGGTATTACTCGCGGGCGTGGCCTTTTTCACCGTTACCTGCCTGCTGACCGTTTTCACCCAAAGCATCGGGCAGTTTATTCTGATGCGGTTTTTGCAAGGGATGAGCCTGTGCTTTATCGGTGCCGTTGGTTACGCCGCGATCCAGGAAGCGTTCAGCGAAACGCTGAGTGTCAAACTGATGGCACTGATGGCGAACATCACGCTGATCGCCCCGCTGCTCGGGCCACTGGCGGGTGCGGCGTTCATTCATTATGCGCCGTGGAAAGCCATGTTTGCGCTGTTTTCCATCATCTCCGCTCTGGCGTTCTGGGGCTTGTGGCGCAGTATGCCGGAAACCGCTTCCGGTCGTGATGGCCGCTTTTCAATGCGCAGACTGCTGGCCGATTACCGTGAAGTGTTCTCCAATAAAGGCGTGGTGATGGGCTCACTCGCCATCGGATTGATCACCCTGCCGTTGCTGGCATGGGTCGCACAGTCGCCTGTTTTGCTTATCCAGGACGCAGGTATGACGCCATTACAATATGGCTGGTTGCAGGTTCCGGTATTCACCGGCCTGATTATTGGCAATATCACCCTGAGCAGAATCAGCGGCAAAGTGAATATCCGCACACCGGTCTGGCTCGGGATTGTACCGATAATTCTCGGTTTGTCGGTCAGTGCGTTCGCGGCATTGTTTATGGCGCATGCCTGGTTCTGGATGACTGCCGGGCTGAGTCTTTACGCGCTGGGTACCGGACTGGTGAATGCGGGTCTGTATCGCCTGACACTATTTTCCAGTCTGACAGGAAAAGGCACCGTTGCGGCGGCACTAGGGCTGATGACTATCGTGGTGTTTGCAGCCGGAATTGAAATCGCTAAACAGCTGTATTTTGCATTGGGTAACGGCATTTTCATGCTCGCAGGCCTTATCGCTGGCGTGGCTGGCACAATGTTGATTGCGGCATTTTTAAAGCACTCATCGAAAAAAGCATAAAAAAAAGCTGAGGTGTGAGCCTCAGCTTATTTTCAAATCCAGACGGTCATTTCTTCGGATACAGCTCTTTACGCGAATACGGCTCAGGCTCACCCGGCTTGCGGGTTTTAAGCAGTTTGAGGATCCAGGTGTACTGTTCCGGATTCGGGCCAACCAGAATTTCCACTTCCTCGTTCATGCGTCGCGCAATGTAGTTATCATCCGCAGTGGCCAGATCGTCCATCGGCGGTCGGACGTAAATATCCAGACGCTGTTCACGACCGTTATACACTGGGAATAACGGGACAATGGCGGCGCGGCAGACTTTCATCAGACGCCCCACTGCAGGCAATGTCGCCTTGTAGGTCGCGAAGAAGTCCACGAACTCGCTGTGTTCCGCACCGTGATCCTGATCCGGCAGATAATAGCCCCAGTACCCCTGACGCACAGAACTGATGAACGGTTTAATGCCGTCATTACGTGCGTGCATACGACCACCAAAACGACGACGTACGGTGTTCCACAGATAATCGGTCAGCGGGTTTTTCTGGTTGTGGAACATCGCGGCCATCGGCTGACCGCCAGCGGCCATCAGCATCGCAGGAATATCTACAGCCCACCCATGCGGCACCAGAAAAATCACGTTCTGGCCCTTCGCCTTCATCTCATCGATAATTTCTTTGCCATGCCAGTGTACGCGCTGCATGACGTTTTCCGGATTACGGATTGCCAGTTCAGCCATCATCACCATCGCCTGCGGCGCGGTGGCAAACATTTCATCAATGATGTGTTCGCGTTCAGCTTCCGGAGTTTCAGGCAGGCAATACAACAGATTGATTTGAGCACGACGTCGGGCGCCTTTGGCAAACTTACCTGCCAGACGCCCCAGACTGCCTAACACCGGATCACGGACTTTCGCGGGTAAACAGGCCATAGTAGCCATCGCACCGACGCCCAGCCAGACGCCCCAGTAACGCGGATGGTAGAAGGCTTTCTGAAATTGCGGAATAAATTCTACGGAAGATCGTTTTTCTTTTTCTGGCTGCATGCTCAGGCTCTTATATCAAATTCTGGCTTAATGATAAGTGCCGTGAGTTATTTTGCAATAAATCACGGCAGCTAATCATTAAAACCTAAGCGGTCAGTCCAGCTTCAGTTGAGGAACAACCTGACGAACGGTGGCCAGATAAGTCGCACGGTCTTTACCGGTCAGCCCTTCGGTACGTGGCAATTTCGCGGTCAGCGGATTCACGGCCAGCTGGTTGATCCACATTTCAAAATGCAGATGCGGGCCAGTGGAACGACCGGTGTTGCCGGAAAGGGCGATGCGGTCACCGCGTTTAATTTTCTGACCTGGTTTGACCAGAATTTTGCGCAGGTGCATATAACGGGTCATGTACTGACGACCGTGGCGGATCGCCACATAGTTACCTGCCGCCCCGCCATTCTTGGCAACCACCACTTCGCCGTCACCGACAGCCAGAACCGGCGTGCCGACAGGTACTGCGAAATCGACGCCACGGTGCGGCGCAATGCGGCCGGTAACCGGGTTCAGACGACGCGGATTAAAGTTGGAAGAAACGCGATATTGTTTACCGGTAGGGAAACGCAGGAAACCTTTAGCCAGCCCGCTGCCTGAGCGGTCGTAAAACTTACCGTCTTCCGCGCGAACTGCGTAATAATCTTTACCGCCAGTGCGCATACGCACGGCCTGTAATTCGCTTTGTTCGTTTTTGCCATCCAGCACTTCGTGGGACATCAGAACCGCAAAATCATCGCCTTTCTGTAACTTACGGAAATCGAGTTGCCATTGCAGCGCTTTAATAACAGCACTGACTTCACCGCTGCTTAGCCCTGCGGCTCTGGCGCTGGTGACAAAACTCCCGTTCAGCGAACCCTTAATCACCGTGTCTTTCCATTCCCCTTTCAGGGTTTCCAGAGAAGCTTTGAAGGTGCTGCCGGAACGGTCAAAGGTATAGGTTTCGCGGCGCGATTTTTCCCAGGTCAGACGCTGTAAATCCCCGGCATCATTCAGTGTCCAGGAAATCTGCTGACCGACTTTCAAATTACGTAAATCACGGTTGGCGTCAGACAGCGCGGCAATTTCTGACATATCAATGCCGTACTGATTCAGAATGCTGCTGAGGGTATCGCCGGTCGAAACCACATATTCATGGACGCCCGCTTCATTGGCCGTTTTGTCGTCAAGATCATCCTGCGGGATGTCATCGTCAGCCGGTGGGGTCTGATCGATAGGTTCGCTGGCTTCGGGAAGCAAAGAACGTAATTGCTGATTATCGAGGGTGATATTTTTAACCAGCGGTCTGGTATCAGAAAGGTCGTTGTCCGGGTGGTAAGCTAACGGTTTCCATACGGCCACAGCCAGTGTGACGACGGTAAGAGACCCCAGCATAATGCGGTGGGGCCGTGGAAGGTTGCTATACGCCAGAGCGATAGATCGGGCTATCAGCTGCACTTAAATTCTGTCCTTTTAGCTTACTTCAGGCAGCTCAGGTACTGGTTCGCCAGCTGTGACAAAAAGTTCACATAGCTGTCGGCATCCAGTTCAATGCCGCTCCCCAGCGGATCCAATGTGCCCATACGCACTTTTGTTCCCTGGGCAACAGCCGTTATGACGGCCGGCCTGAATTGTGGCTCAGCAAAAATGCAGGTCGCTTTTTGCTCAACCAACTGTGTTCGAATGAGATGTAATCGCTGTGCGCCGGGTTGAATTTCAGGGTTGATCGTAAAGTGACCAAGTGGCGAGAGGCCGAAGTGTTTTTCAAAGTAGCCATAAGCGTCGTGAAAAACAAAATATCCCTTACCCTGCACAGGCTGCAGCATAGTACCAATATTTTTGTCAGTTTTTGTCAACCCATCTTCAAAACGTGCCAAATTTGCATCTAATTGTTGCTTTTTCTGCGGAACTAGCTCCACAAGTTTGTCATGGATCACAATTGCGGCTTCACGGGCGATTTCAGGTGATAACCAGACATGCATATTGTACTCACCGTGATGGTGCTCATCCCCGTCGTTCTCATGGGCATGATCGTGGTCATGCTCATCCTCACCGCCTTTCATCAGCAACGGTTTGACGGCCGGTAATGTCGCAATTTCTACCTGACGGTTTGGTGGTAACTGTGCGGCGGATTTGGTCATGAAGGCTTCCATTTCGGGCCCAACCCATACCACCAGATCGGCGCTGCGCAGGCGTGCAATATCGGAAGGACGCAGGGCAAAATCATGCGGTGATGCGCCGTCAGGCAGCAAGACCTCTGTCGGCATGACGCCGTCGGCAATCGCTGATGCAATGAATCCCAGCGGGCGTACGGAGGCTACAACGTCGGCCTGCGCGCTGAAAACCGCACCTGAAGTCAATATTGCGGCTGCCAGAAACATCCGTTTAACGCTTTTTTTCTGTATCATGCTGAGTGAACTCATCTTCGTGTGGGGGAAACTGGTTATTTTTCGCGAAACGCAATATTATAACATCCGATTTGTTCTGCAAGACCCTATGACATGCCCACATTAGCTACGCTCCAAAATATATCAGTGACTTTCGGTTCCCGACGCGTGCTGTCTAACATCTCGCTGAGCCTGCAACCGGGGAAAATCCTGACCCTTCTCGGCCCGAATGGGGCGGGGAAATCCACATTAGTCCGTGTGGTGCTTGGCCTGATTGCGCCCACTGAAGGCGTCATGACCCGCGAACCGGGCTTGCGTATCGGCTACGTTCCGCAAAAAATTCACCTTGATCCGACCATGCCGCTGACCGTCAGTCGCTTTATGCGTCTCAAACCTGGCGTGAAGAAAAGCGATATTCTGCCTGCGCTAAAACGCGTTCAGGCCGCGCATCTGCTGGATCAACCGATGCAAAAGTTATCCGGTGGCGAAAACCAGCGTGTCCTTTTAGCGCGGGCATTAATGAACAGCCCGCAGTTACTGGTACTGGATGAACCCACGCAAGGTGTTGACGTCAACGGACAACTGGCGCTTTACAATCTGATCGACAGCCTGCGCTGCGAGCTGGGTTGTGCGGTACTGATGGTGTCGCATGATTTGCATCTGGTGATGGCGAAAACCGATGAAGTACTGTGCCTGAATCAACATATCTGCTGTTCCGGTTCACCTGAAGTGGTGTCGACGCACCCCGAATTTATTGCGATGTTCGGCAACCGCGGTGCAGAGCAACTGGCAATTTACCGTCACAACCACAACCACAATCATCGTCATGATTTGAAGGGAAAGATTATTTTGCGTAATACCGGAGGTCGTGACGCATGATCGCGCTGTTATTACCGGGCTGGCTGGCCGGTGTTTTGCTGGCTATTGCTGCGGGACCGCTGGGTTCATTTGTGGTCTGGCGACGGATGTCATATTTCGGCGATACGCTGGCACACGCCTCACTGCTGGGCGTTGCGTTCGGTTTGCTGCTCAATATCAATCCTTTTTATACTGTTATCGCCGTCACCTTAATACTTGCCGTATTGCTGGTGGCGCTGGAGCGTAAACCGCATCTCGCCGTCGATACGCTGCTGGGGATTATGGCGCACAGCGCCCTGTCGCTCGGGCTGGTTGTGGTGAGCCTGATGTCAGGTGTTCGTGTTGATCTTATGGCGTATCTGTTCGGTGATTTGCTGTCTGTGACTTACAGCGACATCTGGATGATTGGCATCGGTGTTACAGTAGTGATTGCCGTGCTGTGCTGGCAATGGCGCGCCTTGCTATCGATGACCATCAGCCCTGAACTGGCCCATGTAGATGGCGTGAATCTGCAGCGTTCCAGGGTTGTTCTGATGCTGGTGACCGCGCTGACGATTGGTCTGGCGATGAAATTCGTCGGTGCGCTGATCATTACCTCTCTGCTGATTATCCCTGCGGCAACGGCACGCCGTTTTGCTAAAACGCCCGAACAGATGGCAATGGTGGCAGTTGCAATTGGCATTATTGCCGTTACCGGCGGCCTGACATTTTCAGCATTTTACGATACGCCGGCAGGCCCTTCTGTCGTGCTCTGTGCCGCCGCGCTGTTTATGCTCAGTCTCGGCAAAAAACAGATTGCCTGACCGCCACATTAGAAAGAAAAACGGACGCCCTGAGCGTCCGTTTTTTTAAGCCTCTTTTTCCTGCTCTTTTTCCTGCTCTTTTTCCCGCGCTTCACGTTCTTCCCTTGCGGCCTCCTGTCTCGCTTTACGCCAGCTCAGCACCGGTGAAACGGTCAGCCCGTGAATGACTACGCTGGTCACAATGACGGTAAAGGCAATATTGGTCATATAGTTGGCCTCTGCCCCTTGTAAACCGTGCGTCCAGGCGTAAGCGATGTAGTTCATACTGCCGATACCACGAATACCAAACCAGCCAATCATCAGCCGCCGTCCCTTCGGCACATGCACGCCAAGCGTGGTGATATACACCGCCAGCGGCCGGATCACGATAAACAGCAACGCAGCAATCAGCAGCCCCATCGGTTCCCAGTGCTCGGCCAGCGTGATACCGAGCACCATGACGATACCCGCCGCAAAGATACGTTCAATCGTATCGCCAAAAGAAAGTGCATCACCGACCATCAGCCCGATAGAATTGCGCGGCATTTCGGCCTGCATGGAGTGGCGCTGATGCGGATTGACCATCACTTCCGCCGGTGGCGGCCGCGAGCCTTCTTCCACATCGTCTGGCGGATGCAGGGAAACAACGCGCACTTCTGCGCTGCGAAGCCCGACACCGGCGGCAAAGGCGGCGAGAAAACCGGAAGCATCCAGACTCTGCGCAGCGGCGTAACTTAGCGCGATCAGCGACAGTGCCAGAAAATCACTGGGTGCGACCGTTCGCTGACGGCTGTGAAAACGCGTGGCACTCAGCCCGACCAGCTTACCCATTGCATAACCAATCGCCAGCCCGCCCAGTAATGCCCAGACAACATCACGCCACGCCCAGTGCCAGATGGCCTGCGAAGACAGTCCTTCATTCGCGGTAAACAGCATCAGCGCCAGCATCAGGATCGGCAGTGCGGAGCCATCATTCATGCCTGCTTCGCTGGAAAGCGCAACGCGTAAACCATCGTCATCGTTAGCATCATTCACCGCAATCATGCTGGCGAGCACCGGATCCGTTGGCGCGATAATTGCACCCAGCGCCAGTGCCAGCGGCCAGGAAATACCGGTGATGTAATGCGCAATACCTGCGACACACAAAACGGTAAGGAGCATAGCCGGAAACGCCAGCAACACGCCTACGCGCCAGCTTTGCGCGCGAAAAGGTAACCTCAGTTTGAGCCCGGTAATAAACAGAGACGCCGCCATGGCGATTTCAGTGAAATGAGCGGTGAGCGTGGAATAGGCCACCAGATCGATATGCAGTAAATCCAGAACCCAGGGGCCACAGACAATTCCCGCCGCCAGATATAAACCAAAAGTCGTCACCGGGCCGCGGGAAATCCACCCCGACGCCAGTGACATGATCAATAGCAGTCCTCCGACTGCCGCTGTCCAACCTAAAAATCCCATGCGTATTCCATGCTAAATATCAATCTATTAAGCATAGTACATATGAGCAGATGAATGATTTTTCAGATAAATATCATCGGGCACAAATGGCGAGGCGCGACCGTGACCGGTACGCTAAAATTGATTTTTATCCGTAAACAAGACGAGAAACGACGTGATCAAATACAGCGTGCTTTACCCGAACATTAAAGGCGGAACCTTCGACCATGATTATTACCGCGATGTGCATTTACCGCTGATCAAACGCCGCATGGGCGAGTATTGCCATTCTTATGCCATCGACAAAATGCCCGAGGGCGCACCGGCAGAGACCCCATTCATTGCTGCCTGCCATATCTATTGCCACTCAATGGAAGACTTCGAGAAAGGCATGAAAGATAATGCTGCAGATTTCGTTGCGGATGTGGCGAACTTTACCAATATCGAACCGGTGAAGATGATTTTCGACGTTGTTGTCTGAAGTTGTTGTCTGAATAAGTCACCCTGCTCTTCTGATAAAAAAGGCGATTACCCGAAAGGTTAATCCCCTTTTTTATCGCCCTTCAGCTGCGGCAAAATATCCTGCCTGCTGCGTTATTTGTTCAATAGCTTTTTGATCGCCGGGCTGGGTTCACGCTTAATCGTATGCAAAAATTCCTGCACTCTGTCATTGACGGCATAGTCGGCAGTCACACCAAAATCCTGCACTATCGCCCACTTTTCAAATAATGCTTCATCACTGTTGCGCATGAACCAAAGCATTCTGACAGCAGTAACGGCCACTTGTGGGATTTGCGTCACCGTGCCGTTGATCCACTTATTTAACGTGCTGCGCGGCAGTCCCAACAGGATACACAACGCAGGCTGATCAATATCCAGCCTCCGGACATAGTCCAGGAACTCATTTGCGTTATCTGCCATTCACTTATCTCCAATTTCTTTAACCCTGCATATTGTACAAGAATCCCGTAGAGAATTCATCCTGTCGCTATTCGCTACGAAAATTCTTAGGTTTTTACATTCCAGACACGCCATTTCGTGTCCACTAGCGACAAATAAGCGCGCTAAGTGAAACAAATTCATGTAGCGCTATAACTTTACGTTTCTTGACATAAGTCAAACGTTAGGTGAATGCGTGAAGCAAGTCACATTCACCGCATGTATGATTTTGGTAAGGAGACAAAAATAGCGTTCTGATAACGCTTCTTATTTGTCGCTAACAGATACTTATTTTATGGCCGGAAAAAACAGATGAATTCTTCAAGCAGTCGTAACACTCAAATAATTTCAGTTTTCGCAGCAGGGCAAACCAGCAAAACCGAACTTGCTAATATTTTCGGTGTTTCGCTCTCGACAATCCGGCGTGTATTAACGTCTGCTGCGCTGGCTGGTGTAGTTATAGGTACGGCTGTTGCACCAAATAATGCAGAAGCTGCTTTATCAGGGGCTGATAAAGCAGCAGCAGATAACTATTTTTCAACCAATCCTGAAATTGCACAGTTCAAACCAGAATTGATCACAAGAGTTTATGAGTCTGATACGCTGCAACAGGCTAATGATGCTCTGAAAGGAAATAGCTATTACACCGGTTATGACAATGGAGACAGAGTTGTACAGGTCTTGCCAATCAAACCGACTCAGGATGATGCTCAAAAACCAAAAACCCCACTCGCTCCCATTGCCCCGGTTGAGCCAGTTGTCACTCCATCAGATGCGCAATCCACCCATACTGATAGTCAGCTGACTGATGAACCACCTGTTCTAAATACACCAGCCAAAACAACATCACTTGCCGAAAAATTAGCCTCCCGCTCAGGGTACGACCAGTTACAAGACGTGAAGATCAACAGCATCAAAACAGCACAAACAACACGTGATGAAGGTCAGGATCTGAAAACAGAACAGGCGAATTCAGCAGCGGCTTTTGCTCTAGGTCGCGCTGATGCTGCGCATAAAAATGCAATGGACAATGAAGCGGTATTAGACGCAAAGATTGACCAGAATAAAGATGACCAGCAAGGCATCGATGGCAAGCAGGATAACGATATCAAAGCCGCTTCAATGGGCGTTAATTACGCCCGCCAGCAGATTGATAAAGAAACTTCCGCACGTCTGGTGAGCGATAATAACCTGCAAGCTCAGATCGATGGCGCTGCAATGCAGCAGGCAAACAGAGATCGTACTGCTCAACAGCATATTTCTCCGGTAGCTGCCGTAGATGGCACTAATGGTCAAACAGGTCCAGTAGGTGCAGATGGAGCGAAAGGTGCTGACGGCAAAGATGGTAAAGATGGTGCTAAAGGCGATACCGGCGCTGCGGGTCAAAATGGCAGAGACCTCACTCAAGATCACTATTCACGCATGAATGCTGCCGCCACCTTGGCTGCTTCTCACGTCGAACAGGACGAAATCGATCAAAATAAATCTGCTTTAAGTGATGTAAAGGGGACGGCTGAACAAGCTGCTAATGATTCAAAAACAGCACAAGACACAGCGGAAGGTGCGGCTAAGCAGTTACAGATGGTTCAGAGTGATAAATACCAGCGCATGGTGCAGGCCAAGACCCAGGCTGAGATCGATGCATCGGCTCATGCCACACAACAGAAAGTTGCTCAACAACAGCAAGCAGCAGAGAAGAAGTCTGCAATGGCCGCTAAGCAACAAAAAATCGAGAGCGTGTATTACGGGGAGCAGATCCAAACCCTGGCACAAACACAGCAGGAACAGCAAGGCGAAATCTTAGCTGAATCTCACAGCCGAGCGGTGGCAGATGCACAAACCCTGGGGCAGGCAAATGACTATACCAACAAGAAATTCAACGACCTGAAATCTGAGGTTGATGGCAATAAGAAAGAAGCCGCCGCAGGTTCTGCTTCTGCCATGGCACAGGCCAACATTCCTCAGGTGCAGGAATCTCAGCAATTCGCGGTCGGTGCCGGTGTCGGTGGCTACGATTCACAGAATGCAATTTCAGTCGGTGCATCATTCCATGCAAGCCGCGCTACCATCGTGAAAATGTCAGTTTCAGACGATTCACAAAGTAACTTCGGTTACGGCGCTGGCGTGAGTGTTGGCTGGTAAAAATTCAGGGGGGACTCGTCCCCCATCTTTCCAATACGGGTAAATCAAAATGAAAAAACTTTTAGTCATTGCTGCGCTGACCGTCCTTGCAGGCTGCTCCACTCAGGCCTCCAGAATGGCGGACTGTCAGTCACAAGGCGTTTCCAAAGATACGTGTTACATGGCAGAGCAAAATCGTCAGACGTCTATTCAGAGCGTGGCGCTGAAGCAGGCGATGGAAAACTCGGCGAAGCAGTATGCACAGGCAACCAAAAAAGTCGTTCACGCCCGCATTAAAGGGATTGATGTCAAAATCTTTCCCGCTGACAAGCAGGGATATATCGAAGGGACTGCAGCATACCTTGATGAAGATAACGCGGATGCTCAGGTCTATCGCAAAGGTGTTTTCACAGCGATTTATTACAAGCGCACCCATAAGCTGGTTTTGATGCGTGACGGCCAAATTTACGGAAGGATGCCGATATGAA
>Ga0308172_1000592_pt1 | contig 41040 bp, 40 predicted proteins | sample PhyGR2_FD_202134 | JGI IMG/M metagenome (GOLD analysis project Ga0308172, IMG submission 202134) | Phyllosphere microbial communities from UC Gill Tract Community Farm, Albany, California, United States - DLSLSG.R2 | ecosystem: Host-associated > Plants > Phyllosphere > Unclassified | place: USA... | reverse complement strand
CGACAGTGAGCCGCGCATTACGGTGGACCAAGAGAAGGCCTCCACTTCGGTGACGTTAGACACCACCAATCGTGGAGGCCTTCTCCCTATCCGAATGTCACCAACGTGCTGACCGGGTACAGCTAGGGCGTGTCTCCCAAATGGCTGGGTTGAGTCGGTGATGCTGGAGCGGTGTCGCGGTTTCAGTTGCTCTCGGATGCTCAGTGGGATCTGATCAGCGGGTTCTTGCCCGGTCCGACCGGCCGTAAGGGCCGTCCCTTCTCGGACGCGCGAACGATGGTCGAGGCGATCGCGTATCGCTATCGGACGGGGATCGCGTGGCGTGATCTGCCGGAGGTGTTCGGGCCGTGGCAGACGGTGTGGAAGTGGCATCGCCGGATGGCCGGCGATGGGACCTGGGATCGTGTTCACGCGGTGCTGCTGGCCCGCGCCGACGCGACTGGCAAGCTCGATTGGTCCATCTCGGTGGACTCCACGATCGCCCGCGCCCATCAGCACGCGACGAACATCACCCGGGTCACGGGGGGCTTCGTCGAACTACAACAATCCGCTGATCGAGCCGCCTGATCACGGCTTCGGCCGCTCCCGAGGCGGCCTGTCGACCAAGTTGCACCACCTGGTCGACGGTCATGGCCTGCCCCTGGTGATCGCGATCACACCGGGCCAGTCCGGGGACTCGCCGATGCTCATCCCGCTCCTGGCGCAGCTGCGTATCGCTCGCCCGATCGGTCGTCCCCGCACCCGACCCGACCGGGTCCGAGGCGACAAAGCGTACTCGTCTCGAGCGATCCGACAGCATCTGCGTGACCGCGGCATTCAAGCCGTGATCCCGCAGCCCGCCGACCAGATCGGCCACCGCGTCCGACGCGGTTCCCGAGGCGGACGACCCATCGGCTACGACCGCAACGACTACCGAAACCGCAACGTCATCGAACGCCGCTTCGCCACCCTCAAACAATGGCGAGGCATCGCCACCCGCTACGACAAACTCGCCACCGTCTACCGCTCAGCAGCCGTTCTCAACGCCGTCATCGCCTGGGCACGGCATTTGGGAGACGCGCCCTAGACCTGCCTACCCGAGGAACGACGCGCTCCTCATTGAATACGCCTGTAAGCACTCCGTTCCGGGCGTGCGAAACCGATCGGTTTCGCACCAAAGCTCGTCGACGTACCCGGCCTGCGAACGTGCTGGCGCAGCGGAGGGGTTTACCCTGACGGGACGCTCGCGTTCTTCTCGCGTGGCCGACCGGAAGGCCCGACGACATGCGAAGGTTCGCTCTCCCGCCGGCCGCTGCGTTCTGGGTCGCCGCCGGCGTACTGGTCCTCTCTCTGTGGGCCAGCGGCGCCCCGGCGATGCTGTACCCGGAGTTTTCGGCCCTGTGGGGAACGGGGCCGGTGGTGACGACGGCGCTATTCGCGGTGTACCCCGTCGCGCTGGTCCTGGTGATGGTGTTCGGCGGGTCGCTGTCCGACCGTTTCGGGCGACGCCGGCTCATGCTCGCCGGCACCGTCATCGTCGCCCTCGGCAGTCTGCTTTTTGCTGTCGCGACCTTTCCCGCGATGGTGTTCGGAGGGCGCATCCTGCAAGGAGCCGGTGTGGGCCTGGCGATGAGCGCCGCCAGCGCCGCCATGGTCGAGGCCGACCGCGGCCCCTCCACCCGTGCGAGCGCCGTCAACACCGCATCGACCGCGCTGGGCGCCGCGGTAGCGATCCTCGTCGGCGGGTGGCTGGTCGAATACACCGGCGACCCCACGCACCTAGCGTTCTGGATCCTCCTCGGCTTCGTTGGCGTGCTCGCGGCCGCCGTGTCACTGCTCCCCGAGACCACTCCGCCGGACCCCGTCGAGATGCGCCGAGCGCTGCTCACCGTCCCCCGGGAGAACCGGGGCGTCTTCGTCCTGGGCACCGTCGCGGTGACGGTCGCGTTCGTCACCGGTGCCGTGTTCCTGGCTCTGGGGGCGCAGATCATCCGCGACCTGGTGGGGACCACGAACGCCTTCCTCGCCGCGACGACGCTGGCGACGTGGCCGGTGATCATCGTCCCCACCACGCTCGTTGCCCGACGCCTGCGCGCGGCAACCGCTGTGCAGCTGGGCGGGATCATCGCGGCTGCCGGGTTCGTCTTGCTCCTGCTCGCTGGCACTGCAGACTCCCTCGCCCTGTTCCTCAGCGCAGCGCTGCTCGCCGGAATCGGTTACGGCTTCCTCGTCTACGGCGGACTCGGCCTGGTCACCAGCACCACCGACACCACCCACCGAGCCAGCACCTTCTCCACGATGTACCTCACCGCCTACCTCGCCCAAGGCAGCACCGCCGTACTCGTCGGCGCCCTCGCCACCACCACCAACCTCGCCACCGCGATCACCGTCGCCGTCCCCGTCATTGCGGTGCTGTGCATCGCCACCACCGCCCTCACCCGCAGACATCGGTAGCTGGCACCGCCGGTTTCCACTCACTGCGCGTACTGGGTTGTCAAGGGGCCCGCTGGGTAACACCGCCTCGCTACCGTGGCCGCGGGCACGACGAGGACGGCGAATCCGAGTCGTGCCCACCCCCCCCAATCCGGGAGGCGCGCCGTCTGCCCCCGGGCGGGTCCGGGGGCAGCCCCCGAAAGTGCGCCCCGGGCCCGATTCGCACTACCGATGGGCGGGCGGACTCGGGCGCGCCCCCGAACATGCGCGCGCGCGATTCCGAGGTGAGATGTCCCAATCGGGGCACACGTAACAGTGCTCGAGGACTTGAGTGCAGACCGATCGGTTCGGGTCCGCGATGTGGTGCGAAACCGATGGGTTTCGCACGTCTGTCAGGAGGCGAGCAGAGCCGTGCGCCAGGTGTCTCGGTGGCTGCGGACATAGCGGTCTACGCGAAGCCAATGCTCGCCGTGTCCCTCGGAGAACATCGAGGCCCACGGCTCCGTCCCGTTCTCGTTGGAGGTGCGCAGCAGTTCGTACATCGCGGTGGTGCGCTCGCTCATGGTGTCCGGGAGGTGGTGGCGAAGTTCGTCGTCGGCCTGGTAGCCGTCGATGAGGGCCGTGAGGTCTGCCGCGGCGAGGTGCGGGTCGCGTTCGGGGTCGGAGAGGGTGAAGGCTTGCGCGGCGTAGGCGAGGTCCCAGAGTCGTGTGCTCGGGGCGGCCGCGTCCCAGTCGATGAACATCCACCTCTCACCCGTGAGGAGGTTCCAGGGGGCGAGGTCGTTGTGGCAGATGAGGTCGGCTCCGGGCGCCGGGATAGCCGTCTCCCAGACCGCCCCCGCCGGTGGCTCGTAGGTGGAGCTCGCATCGTGAATAGCGCGGACCATCGCCCCCGCGCGGCGGAGGTCGCGCTGCGGGAGCGGGTACACGTCGAGCGCGAGGGTGCCGGGAACGAACTCCTGCACCTGGCGGCCGGCATCATCACGCCCTAGCGGGGCGGGTGCATCGACCCCGGCGGCGCGCAGCGCGTTCACGAACGCGACGACGCTCGGGGTCGAGGCCGTCCACGGCTTGCGGACTGTCTCGCCCGACCGCACCACGCCGTCACCGCTGGCGTTGCCGCCCGACAGGGGCTCCTCGTGAACCATCAGTCCTCCAAGACTCAGCAGCAACGTATTCGAGAGCTACTCGTGGTGCGAAACCGATTGGTTTCGCACCACCCGCTGAGGCATGGTGCCGCAGAGCGAAGACCATCGGGCCGTTGTAAATGTCCAATTGGACATTTCGGGACAACTAGCCCCGGAATTTGACATGTTTCGCGGGAATTCACATCACCGCTTCGTCACATCCCCGGCGCCATATCCGCGAACCGCGAGTAGTGCCCCTGGAACGCCACCGTGATCGTGTCCGTCGGGCCGTTACGGTGCTTCGCGACGATCAGATCGGCCTCGCCGGCGCGCGGGGAGTCCTTCTCGTACGCGGCCTCGCGGTGCAGGAGCACGACCATGTCGGCATCCTGCTCGATCGAGCCCGACTCACGCAGGTCACTCAGGGCCGGCTTCTTGTCGGCGCGCTGCTCGGCACCACGGTTCAGCTGCGACAGGGCGATGACGGGAACCTGCAGCTCCTTCGCCATCAGCTTCAGCGCACGCGAGAACTCGCTGACCTCTTGCTGACGCGACTCGACGCGCTTACCGCTCGTGAGCAGCTGCAGGTAGTCGATGACCACCATCTTCAGACCCTCGCGCTGCTTGAGGCGACGGCACTTCGCGCGGATCTCGACCAGCGTCATGTTGGGGCTGTCGTCGATGTAGAGCGGAGCGTCGTTGATGCGGCCACGCGTCGCGGCGACGGTCGTCCAGTCGCGGGAGTCGAGGGTTCCCTTGCGCATGCTCTGCAGGGGGATCTGCCCCTCGGCGCTGAGCAGGCGCATGGCGATCTCGCTGCGGCCCATCTCGAGCGAGAAGAAGATGCAGGGCGCGTTCGACTTGATGGCGGCGGCGCGGGCGAAGTCGAGCGCGAGCGTCGACTTGCCCATGGCGGGACGGGCCGCGAGCACGATCATCTGGCCCGGGTGCAGACCGTTGGTCAGCTGGTCGAGACCGGCGAAGCCGGTGGGGATGCCGGTCATCGACCCGTCGCGACCGCGAGCAGCCTCGATCTCGTCGACGGCGGCATCCACCGCCACCGTGAGGGGAATGTAGTCTTCGGCGCTGTCGTCGCCCGAGACGTTGTAGATCTCGGCCTGGGCGCTGTTGACGAGCTCGGTGGGGTCGCCCTCGCCCGCGTAGCCCATCTGCACGATGCGCGTGCCCGCCTCGACGAGGCGGCGGAGCAGGGCGCGCTCGGCGACGATCGACGCGTAGTAGCCGGCGTTGGCGGCCGTCGGGACGATCGAGGTCAGGGTGTGGAGATAGTCCGCTCCCCCGGCGCGCTGCAGCTCGCCGGTCTTGATGAGCTCATCGGTGACGGCGACCACGTCAGTGGGCTCGCCGTGCGAGTAGAGCGTGAGGATCGCTTCGAAGATCAGCTCGTGCTTGGGCACGTAGAAGTCGGGGCCGCGGAGGGTCTCGATGACATCGGCGACGGCATCCTTCGACAGGAGCATGCCACCCAGTGCGCTCTGCTCGGCGAGCATGTCGTGGGGCGGGGTGCGCTCGGGGCGCGAAGCTTTTCCGAGACGCTCTTCGGCGATGTCAGCGATCGACACAGGCTCTCCTTCTGATCTCGGATGCAGTCCACCCCTCTCTCGGGGATGGGGCGCGATGGCGGCCTCGAGAGCATCGAACCAGGGGGCTCCGACATCGACGCGCGCAGGGGAGAACGGGTGTGCCCGAGGGGCTGCACCCACGTTAAGGACGGCGCTCTCCCCATGCAAACGAGCCTGTGGATAACTCTGTGGAGAGATTGCGAGAAACGCCGCACAGGCTGTGCACAACCTCTGTGGACAACTTGGGACAGATTGTGGAAACTCCCGAAGGTCGATGCTCCTGACCTGGGCTTTTTCTCTCCACAGGACGTGGGGAGAAATCCGGGTTGAAGTGGGAGTTGAAGGTTTCTCGACTTGACAAGAAGGTGTGTACAACCCTGGGGGTAACTCCGGTCATCGCGTATCCACAGGACGCGGTGGTGTCAAGTTCACGTGCGCGTGGGCGTGTCGAGCGGTCACGCCCGCGTCACCGTCCGTTCATGCGTCACACCCGCCCCGCGAGCACCCCGGAGACGCCCTTCACGGCCGCCTCGCGGCCCCACGGTCGGTGTGACGTGTGTCATCCCGCGCGGCGAAGCACTCGCGACGTCACAAGCCGCCCGTCAACGCGCGGCGCGCGGCGCGCGGCCAGGTCTCGCTCGAGCTCGTCTCCGCCGACCCCTCAGTCCGCCAGACGCCAGTCCACGAAGCTGAACCCCGGTGAGACCACGCAGCTGACGACGACCTCCTCGTCTCCCGCGAGGCGAGCGGCCTGCCACGCCCCCGCCGGAACCGTGTACTGCAGCTTCTCCCCCGCGGCGAGATCCGAACCCAGCACGACGGTGTACTCGAGCTCGGGCGACTCCCCGCTGCCGCCCAGCGACAGTGCGAGTTTCCCGGGACCGTGCCACAGCCACACCTCGTCGCTGGTCACGACGTGCCACGCGCTCTCCTCCCCCGGCGTCAGCAGGTAGTGGATGCACGTGGCCGCCGGGCGCTCGCCCGCGGGTGTCTCGACGGCGTAGCCGCCCGTCCACATGCGGCGGAACCACCCACCCTCCGCGTGCGGCTCGAGGCCGAGAAGGGCGGCGGTGGCGGGGCGGTGGTCAGTCATGGGCGTGAACTCCGGTCTCTCGGGTGAAGGCGGCGGATGCCGAACGCACCACGCCGTCGATGTAGGTGGCGGCCGCGCGCCCGGCGCCATCGGTCGCGAGGTTCTCGACCGCGTCGTCGATGGCGTCCACGTCGAGGGTGAAGAAGGCGAGGTCGGCCGCCGCGCCCACGGCGAGGTAGCCGGTGCGCCCCGGGCCGGTGTCGAGGCCCATCGCGTGCGCCCCGCCCAGGGTCGCCGCACGCAGCAGCAGTTCAGACAGGTCGCGATGGGCGTACCCCTGCGCCCGTGCGAGCCGGTGCAGCGCCGCCACGTCGGCCAGGAGGTCGAGCGAGGGACTGGATGCCAACGAGTCGGTGCCCACGGCCACGGCGTTGCCCTCGGCGAGATACGCCGCCACGGGCGGCTCGTCGAGGCCGATGACGGCGTTGGAGCGGGGGCACAGGGCCACGGTGCTCCCCCGCGCGCGCAGCGTCGCACGATCGCGCGCGGTCATGTAGACGCCGTGGGCGATATGGCAGTCGGGTCCGAGCACGCCGAGCTCGTCGACGAACTCCGTCGCGCCGGTTCCGAAGCCCTGCTCGCGCAGCGCCTGGAAGCTCGCGGGACGCCGATCGCGCCACGGCGACTCCTCTCCGAGGTCGCGCTCGAACGCCGCCTCGCCGAGGTGGATGTGCAGGCGGCTTCCCCGCTCGCGCACGATGTCGGGGATCTCCAGGAGCGGCTCGACCTCGAGCGAGTAGGGGGCGTGCGGCGACAGGCCGGTCCCCGGCGGGGAGGGAAGGGCGTCGAGCCGCGCCTCGACCTCCGCGCGTCCGCGCTCCGCCCAGGCGGCGTTGGTCCAGCTCATCACCTCCCAGTAGGTGATGCCGTGCAGACGCGCGTCGTGCAGCGCCGAGGCGGCTTCGACGTCGGTCACGATGTCGGCCGCCGCGGTGGTGCCGGCGGCGATCATCGCGTCGGCGCCGGCCCTGGCATCCGCTCCCCAGTCGTGCGGGGTCTCGTAGACGACCTGGAACGCCCGCGCCCAGTCGTCGAAGCCGGCGTAGGTGCCCCGGCCCACCTCGGCCATACCGGTGTACTGCAGGTGGGCGTGCGCGTTCACGAGTCCGGGGGCGAGCACGCCCGGCCAGTGCACCTCGTCGAACGCGACGCCGCGGGTGCGCAGTTCGTGCACGACCCACTCGCGCTCCCCCACGTGCCGGATGCGCCCCGCGGCGACGGCGATCGCACCCCCGCGGATGGGCGGCGCGGTGATCGGCAGCACGAGGGATGCCGAATACACCACGACTCCTCCGGCTCGCTCCTGCACGGCGTCAGCCTAGAGACGCGGTGTGACGTGCGTGTGTCGGGCTCGGCGGCGCGGTGGTGGCGCCCTGGGCCCGCGGCCCCGCGGCCTCGGTTCGGGGCGCGCTTCGTGCACCGGGTCGGCCGGTATCCGCCCCAATGCACAGAACGCGCCCCGAACCGCCGCAACGACGACCCCGCCCGACACACGAAAAGGCCCCGCCCTGCCGGAGCAGGAGCGGGGCCGAATCGTGCGTCGCGAATTACTTCGCGGCGACCACCTGGAGGGTGATCACGGCGGTGACGTCGTCACGCAGGCGAACGGTCGCCTCGTGCTCGCCGACCGACTTGATCGAGGAGGTGATCTGGATCTTGCGCTTGTCGAGCTCGCCGAGACCTGCGGCCTTGACGGCGTCGGCCACGTCGGCGGTCTTGACCGAACCGAACAGGCGACCCTCGTTGCCGGCCTTGACGGCCAGCTTGACGACGTTCGACTCGAGCGTGTTCTTCAGGGCCACGGCGTCTTCGTGGTCGTGGATCGCGCGGGACTCGCGAGCGGCGCGGATCGACGCGACCTGCTTCTCGCCGCCACGGCTCCAGGCCACGGCGAAGCCCTGCGGGATGAGGTAGTTGCGGGCGTACCCGTTCTTGACCTCGACAACGTCACCGGCGCTACCGAGCCCGGTGACCTCATTCGTGAGAATCAGCTTTGCCATCGGGTGCTCCTTAGCGGCCGGCGCCGGCGTAGGGCAGGAGAGCCATCTCGCGCGCGTTCTTGATGGCGCGGGCGATCAGGCGCTGCTCCTGCACGGAGACACCGGTGATACGACGGGCGCGGATCTTCCCGCGCTCCGAGATGAACTTGCGGAGGGTTGCGACGTCCTTGTAGTCGATGACGCCGACGCGGATCGCCTTCGCGGGGGCTGCGTTCTTGGCGCCCTTCCGCGGCTTGCGGCGGTCGCCAGTGGCCTTTCCAGCCATGCTTCCTTCTTTCGTATGGTTCGGATGCCGGGGCGGTCACGCGGACCGGGGTGCCGGCATCCGAAATTTCGGGGGTCGTCGTGCTCGTGAGAGCGCGGCGAAGATCAGAACGGGGTGTCGTCTCCGTAGGAACCAGGAGTGCTCCACGCGTCGGCGCCGCTGTTGCCACCGTTCGAGCCGGGGGTCGACCACGGCTCGTCGTTGGACTGCTGCACCTGCGGGCGCTGGCCGCCGCCACCGCCGGAAGCGGCACGGGTGACTTGGGCGGTCGCGTAGCGGAGCGAGGGGCCGATCTCATCGACTTCGAGTTCGATGGAGGTGCGGTTGTTGCCCTCGCGGTCCTGGTACGAACGCTGCTTGAGGCGACCGGTCGCGATGACACGGCTGCCCTTCGTCAGCGAACCGGCGACGTGCTCGGCGAATTCGCGCCACACCGAGGCACGCAGGAACAGCGCCTCGCCGTCTTTCCACTCGTTCGCCTGACGGTCGAACGTGCGGGGAGTCGACGCGATGGTGAAGTTCGCGACCGGGAGACCGTTCTGCGTGTAGCGCAGCTCGGGGTCGGCCGTGAGGTTGCCCACAACGGTGATGACGGTTTCGCCGGCCATCGTCGTTACTTCGCAGCCTTCTCGGCGGACTCGACCTTGCGGGGAGCGGCAGCCTTGCGAGCGGCCTTCTCCTCGGAGCGCTTGGCTTCGGCGGCGACCTGAGCGATCGCCTCTTCGGCACGGAGGACCTTGGTGCGCATGATCTGCTCGTTCAGCTTCAGCTGACGGTCGAGCTCGTTCGTGGCCTCGCTGGTCGCGACGAAGTTGACGACGGCGTAGATGCCCTCGTTCTTCTTGCGGATCTCGTAGGCGAGACGACGGCGGCCCCAGATGTCGATCTTGTCGATGGTTCCTCCATCGGCCGTGATGACCTTGAGGAATCCGTCGAGCTTCGGAGCGACCTGGCGCTCGTCGACCTCGGGATCGAAGATGACCATGAGTTCGTACTGGTGCGTCACTAACCCACCTCCTTCGGACTAGAACGGCTGACGGGCATTTCCCGGCAGCAGGAGGGTGTGGTGCACGTCGTCGTGGGCTTATACGCGCATGGGCGTCGCCAGACAACCTTCATAGTCTAACGGATGCCGCTCGCTCAGCGGAATCGTCCTGGGTAACGTGGTCACCAGCCACGACCGTGGGGGGACGGATGCCGGGGATTCGACCGTTCGACGCACGTGCCCTGACCGATCCGATCGACCCGGCTGCGGCCAAGGCGTTCACCGCCCGCCTCCGCGACGACGGGGCGATCCGCGACGGCGGCACGGTCGTCGCCATCATCGCCTTCGTCTTCCTGGGCGTGTTCGTCCTCGGCTTCGCCGCCGTCGCGCTCTTCGTGCTGGTGGCCTTCGCGTCGGTGCTCGAAGAGGGCTCGGTGGTGCTCGGCATCCTGTTCCTGCTGCCGATCGGACTGTGCATCGCCGGCGTCGTCGCGGCGTTCGTCGTGATGCTGCGCACCACCCGCCGACAGGCCGAGCGACGTTGGCGTCTGGCGAACTTCTCGCGGGCCGTGGGCATGCAGTACGTGCCGTCGATCAGCGACCCGCCGCTGCCCGGGTCGGTGTTCCGCTTGGGTTCCGGACGGACGGCCACCGACGTGCTGCGCGGACGCGAGCCGCGGTTCGTCGAGGTCGGCAACCACCAGTACACGGTGAGCAGCGGGAAGAACCAGTCCACCGTGCGGTGGGGGTACATCGCGATCAAGCTCAACGTACCGCTGCCGCACATCGTGCTGGACGCCTCGGGCAACGGCATCACGCTCGGCACCTTCCAGCGCGACCAGCACCTGAGCCTGGAGGGCGACTTCGACAGGTACTTCCGGCTGTACTGCCCCGAGGGGTACGAGCGCGATGCGCTGTACCTCTTCACCCCCGACGTCATGGCGCGCTTCGTCGACAACGCCGCGGTGTTCGACGTCGAGATCGTCGACGACTGGCTCTTCCTCTACTCGTCCGGGGAGATGTCGACGACCGACCCCGGCCGCTGGGCCTGGACCTTCTCGCTCATCGCGGCCCTGCTCGACAAGCTCGCGCAGTGGGAGCGGTGGCGCGACGATCGGCTGCTTCCGGGGGGCGCTGCGGGTGTTGCAGGGCTGGGGGTTCCTGCGGGCGCCACGGGTCCTGCGGGCGGCGCGAGGCCGGGGGGTTCGGCGGCGCCGGGGCTTTCGAGTCCGGGTGCTGATTCCGTCGATGCGGCGCCGTGGGCGCCCGACTCCGTCGGCGGCACGCCGGAGTCAGGGATGCCGAGAGCTGTGGCATCCGCTCACGTCCCGGTCGCACCCCTGCCCCTGTCGGCGCCGCCCGGCGTCGCTCCCCCGGGCCGGCGTCTGCGCCGCGGCGTGCCGTGGGTGGCGCTCGGAATCATCGGCGGCGTGCTCACGGTGGGCATCGTGGGCGTGATCGGGATGGTCCTGCTGCCGCTTCTGTTCCTGCGCTGAGCTCCGCGCGACGCGTCGCGGCCACCACCACCCCACCACCGCGGCCGAGCGACCGACCCTCGGCGGGCGGAACGCGGCTCGGTAACGTGGGCCGGGCACGACGAGTCCTCCGAGGAAGGTGTGCCCGTGGCATCCGAGACTCTCCCCGTCGACACGACGCCCCTGACCGAGCCGGTCGACCGCAGCGCGGTGCGCGCTTTCACGGCCGAGCTGCGTCGAAGCGGCGCGCTGCGCGGGCGGACGGTCCAGATCATCGTGGTGGTGATCATCGCCGCGGTGATCCTGCTGTTCGCGGTGCCCACCCTGGTCACGATCGTCTGGACCCTCGCCAGCGGCGCCCGCACCGTCAGCCCGGTGTCGATCGCGTTCGTCGGGTTCTTCGCACTCGTGGTGGGCCTGGTCGGTTTCGCGATCGTTCGCGCGCTCCGCGGGGCCGGGGAACGCCGTTACCGGCTCGACCGCTTCGCCAGAGCCAACGGCCTCAGTTGGCGCGGAGACCTCGACGACCCGCGCCTGCCCGGGATGATCTTCGACCGGGGGCATTCGCGTGAGGCGAGCGACATCATCAGCGGACGGCGACCGCGGTCCCTCGAGGTCGCGAACTATTCGTACAAGACCGGGTCGGGCAAGAACGAGACCACGCACAAGTGGGGATACGTCGCGATCCGCCTCGACACGCCGCTCCCCCACATCGTTCTGGATGCCGTGGGCAACAACGGTCTGTTCGGCGGGTCGAACCTGCCCATCAGCTTCACCCGCGACCAGCGTCTGAGCCTGGAGGGCGACTTCGACGAGCACTTCGCGCTGTACTGCCCCGAGGGATACGAACGCGATGCGCTCTACCTCTTCACACCCGACGTCATGGCCCGCTTCGTCGACAACGCGGCGGCCCTCGACGTCGAGATCGTCGACGACTGGCTCTTCCTCTACGCCCGTCGCGACCTCACGACGCTGGATCCTGCGACCTGGCAGTGGCTGTTCGCGACGATCACCGCGATCGAGGAGAAGATGGCGCAGTGGGCGCGCTGGCGCGACGAGCGCCTGCCGACGGCCACCCCCGCCGTCGGTGCCGCCGCACCCCTGCTCACTCCTCCGCCGGCCGGCGTCGCGCAGCAGGGTCGACGCCTCAAGCGCGGGGTATCGTGGGTGACGGTCGTCATCGGCGTCGTGGTCGTGGGGTACTGGATCCTGAGCATCGTGACGGACGTGGTGTCGCGCTGACGCGCGGCGCTCCCGGACGTCGAGTGTCCAAGACGCGCCGCAGCGCGTCAGTGCGCGGACCAGCCGCCGTCCATCGTGTAGCTCGCGCCCGTCACCATCGCCGCGTCGGGCCCGGCGAGCCACAGCGCGAGAGACGCGACCTCGGCGGGCTCGACGAGGCGCTTGATCGCGGCATCCTGGAGGAGCACCTTCTCGAGCACCTCCTCCTCCGGGATGCCATGTGTTCTGGCCTGGTCAGCGATCTGTTTCTCGACCAGGGGCGAGCGCACGTACCCGGGGTCGATGCAGACGCTCGTGACGCCGCGCGGACCACCCTCGAGCGCAGTGGTCTTGGACAGACCCTCCAGGCCGTGCTTGGCCGTGACGTACGCCGACTTATATGCCGATGCGCGTATACCGTGCACGCTCGACACGTTCAGCACCCGGCCGAAGCTGCGCTCGTACATCCCGGGCAGCGCCGCCCGGATGAGGAGGAACGGCGCTTCGAGCATGAGCCGCAGCATGAACGAGAACCGTTCGGGGTCGAAGTCCTCGATCGGACTCACGTGCTGGATGCCGGCGTTGTTGACGAGGATGTCGACGTCGAGGTTCAGCTCCCTCAGGGCGGGTGTATCCGAGAGGTCCACCGTCCAGGCGCGACCGCCGATCTCTCCCGCCACGCGTTCGGCGGACTCGCCGTCGACATCGGCCACGGTCACCTGGGCTCCGGCATCCGCGAATCTCCGGGCGATCGCCTCACCGATGCCGCTCGCTCCCCCGGTGACGAGGGCCCTGCGCCCGGTCAGGTCGATGCTCATGCCTTCTCCTCGGCGGTTGTCCGGCCCGCACGCTCCGCGTCGGCCGCGTCGATCGCGTGCAGCGAGACACCGCGCGTCTCGGTCAACGACAGCACCGTCATCGCCGTGATGACGCACGCCACGACGATGTAGATCGCGATCGGCAGCCACGATCCGAAGTCGCGCAGCCACTGCGTCGCGAGGATCGGCGCGAGAGAGCCCGCGAGGATCGCCGTGACCTGCGCCCCGAGTGAGACGCCGGAGTAGCGCATGCGCGTCGGGAAGAGCTCGGCCATGACCGCCGGCTGCGGCGCGTACATGCCCGCGTGGAACACCAGGCCGATCGCGACGGCCGCGACGATGAGCACCGGGTTGAGCGTGTCGAACAGCGGGAAGGCGAAGAACGCCCAGGTCGCGCTGAGAATCGCGCCCGCGAGGTAGACGGGGCGACGACCGACGCGGTCGGCGAGGCGGCCGAGCGGTGGGATGACGGCGAAGTGGATCACGTGCGCGATGAGCAGCGCGAGCAACAGCTGACTCGTGTCGTACGCGTGCACGACCTTCAGGTACACGATCGAGAAGCTCACGACGATGTAGTAGACGATGTTCTCCGCGAAGCGGACGCCCATCGCCTGGGCGACACCCTTCGGGTACCGACGCAGCACCTCGACGACACCGAACGACGTCGCCTTCTCCTTCTCGACCTGCGCCTTGGCCTCGAGGAAGATCGGGGCCTCCTCGACGTGCGTGCGGATGTAGAACCCCACCAGCACGATCACCGCCGAGAGCCAGAACGCGATGCGCCAGCCCCAGTCGAGGAACGCGGTCGGGCTCAGCACGAACGACGTGATGAGGAGCACCATCGTCGCGAGCAGGTTGCCGACGGGCACCGCCGCCTGCGGCCAGCTCGACCAGAACGCGCGCTGTTTGTCGGGGCTCTGCTCGGCCACGAGCAGCACCGCGCCGCCCCACTCCCCACCGACCGCGAAGCCCTGGATGAAGCGGAGGGCGACGAGCATCGCGGGCGCCCAGTATCCGACGCTCGCGAAGCCCGGGAGGCATCCCATGAGGAAGGTCGCGACACCCACGATGATGATCGTCGCCTGCAGCGTGGGCTTCCGGCCGAAGCGATCGCCGATCTGGCCGAACACGACGCCGCCGAGCGGGCGCGCGACGAAGCCGACCGCGTACGTGACGAAAGCGGCGATGATCCCGTCGAGCGGCGAGCCCGACGAGGGGAAGAAGAACGTGCCGAAGACAAGGCTCGCGGCGGTCGCGTAGAGGAAGAACTCGTACCACTCCACGACGGTGCCGGCCATGGAGGCGGCGACGACCCGGCGGATCGGAGTGGTGGGGGCTGAGTTGCGGCGGGCGGTGGCGGGGGATTCCATGCTGCTCCTTCGGTGTCGACGGTGACATCCGCTCGCAAGTGTGCGCCTCGGGTCGTCGCGCGACAATGCCCAGTCCCGCCCGGTAGGTGTGCAGAATTGCACACATGGATGCCAGCCCCGTGCGCGCCGACGACCTCCTCATGCTGCTCGCGGTCGCCCGCACCGGGCGCTACACCGCGGCCGCGCAGGTGCGCGGCGTCGACCACACGACCGTCGCGCGACGCATCTCCGCCCTGGAAGACGCACTGGGAGGACGCGTCGTCTCGGCGTCGGGGCGCGGCTGGGAGCTGACGGCGCTCGGACAGCACGCCGCCGAGACCGCGGGACGAATCGAGGCGGCGATGTCGCACCTCGCCGGTGGGGGAGAGGAACCCGACCCCGTGTCGGGCGTCGTGCGCATGTCGGCCACCGACGGCTTCAGCGCCTACATCGCCGCTCCGGCGGTCGCGGCGCTGCGGCTGCGGCATCCGGAGCTCTCGGTCGAGATCGTCACGGCCCAGCGGCGAGCCGCCCTGCACCCGGGCCTGGATCTCGAGGTGGTCGTGGGGGAGCCGCAGTCGTCGCGCGGGCACGCGGTGGAGCTGGGGCGGTACACGCTCGGGCTGTACGCCTCTTCCGGCTACCTCGCCCGCGCCGGACGGCCGGAGCGCGTCGACGATCTGGAGCAGCACCGGCTGGTGTACTTCGTGGACTCGATGCTGCAGGTCGAAGCTCTCGATCTGCCGCGCCGGGTCGTACCGCGGATGCGCGACGGGGTGAGCTCGACGAACGTGCTGGTCCAGGTCGAGGCGACGCGAGCGGGCGCCGGCATCGGCATGCTGCCGTGCTTCACGGCCGACCGCCACGACGACCTCGAGCGTCTGCTCGCCGACGAGGTGAACGAAACACTCCCGTACTGGATGATCGTCCGCGCAGACTCGATGCGGATCCCGGCGGTCGTCGCGCTGTCCGACGCGCTGCGCGAGCAGACTGCGCGTGCCGCGGGCATGCTCGCGGGGGTGCGCGCCGGGTGAGTGTTCCGCACACCCGGAAGTCGGTCGCGATTCGTCCGGATGTCGGGGCACTCACCGCCCCGTGGAGGCCCTCCGACGGGAGCGCACGACCCCCTCGGCTCGGTCGGCCGACAACGCGGCGATCACGCGGATACCCCTCGGGAGCGGGCGGGGAGGTTCTGCAACTCGGCGGCGGCCGCGGCTCCCGCGCGAAGGCCCAGGCGCGGAGCGACCTCCGTCGCGAGCAGCTCGATCGAGCGCAACGTGATCTCGTGTGCGGGATCGACCGAGTGCACCTGGAAGGCGACGTCGGTCGCGCGGCCGAGCGTGCGATCGGCGGCGAGCGAGGCGACGACCTCGTCGGCGGTGCCGAGGTGCGTGTCGGTGAGGCGCGCGATGTCGCGCAGGTCGCCGTCGCCGTCCTGTTTGAGGAAGGTCCGCGCGAGGCGTCGAAGGCCCGGGTCTGCACACTGCCACGTGGCATCGAGGGAGGCGGCATCCACCACGACCGCTGTCCGCGACGCCAGGATCCGCGGCTCGACACCCTCCGGAAGGGCCTCGAGATAGGCCTCGACGATCGGCAGCTGCACGTCATGCAGCGTCTCGCCGGGCTCCTTCGGTTGCGTGCGCGAGAGCAGCAGACCGTCGCCGTCGCGACCGGCGCGGCGACCGCCCTCCACCGAGAAGGTCGCCTGCCACAGTCGTGCGGCGAGGGCGGGCGCGGGGGGATTCAGTACCGACGAGGTGCCCCGGATGCCACGGCCTCCGAACGCGTCGCGCAGCACCCGCACGTGTTCGGCCTGGATCGCCCGCCGATCGTCGGAGGAGCGGCCGAAGGCCGCGAACGACGACGGCGTGCCGCCCGTGCCGATTCCGAGCTGCACACGCCCGCCGCTCAGGGCGTTCACGACCGCGGCGTCCTCCGCGACCCGTACTGGGTCGTCGATCGGCAGGGTCACGATGCCCGTGCCCAGGGCGATGCGCTCGGTCTGCACCGCGGCAGCGGCGAGGAACGGGAAGGGCGAGGGCAGACCGCCCTCGTCGCGGTCGAAGTGGTGCTGCGCGACCCATAGTGAGGCGAAGCCGTGCTGCTCGGCGGCGCGGACCTGCGCGAGCGCCCGGCGGTATCGGTCACCGTCCGTCCCGGCATCCAGCAGACGGGTGAAGAAACCGAGTCTCGCGCCGCTCATCGCGTCGCCTCCCTGCATCAGTGGTGGCCTCGCCGGCCGTCTCATCGTCGTATGCCGTTCCCGGAATGGTAGCGAGGGATCGCCCTCTGCCGGCGAGGACGCCGCTTGCAAGCGACGCGCGACGACACAGCCCGCCACGGACGCATCATGCGAACCTCGTACTCGCCACCTCCGCGGCCCGAGCGCGCTCGGCGTCGGGACGCCCGTCGACGATCGAGAAGCACAGCACCTGCAACGGGTGCGTCGCCGCCACGATACGGGCCCGCTGCACGATTTCAGACGGCCGCACGCGCTCGATGGCATCCCACCCGTGCCACACGGCGAGCGCCGCGACGTCGACGGCCGTGTCGCCGACGCTGGCGAGGTCCCAGTCGATGACGCCGCTGACCGTACCGTCGCTCCACAGCACGTTCGAGCCGGCGAGATCGCCGTGGACCACGGTGGGTGGCACCGGCGGGAGGTTCGCAAGGGCGTCGGCCGCACGTGTCGCCGCAGCGCGGGAGCCGGGGTGCAGCAGCGGGATCGCCCGCTCGACCATGACCTCGCGCCAGCGCTCTCCGCCCATGAACGCGTGCGGTGCGGCCAGGTGCGGCAGAAGAGGAGGGACCGGCACGGCGGCGAGCGCGTCGAGCAGCACTCCGAGCGCGACGGCGTCGCCGTGACCGCTCGGGTGCGGGATGCCATCGAGCCGGCGCTGCGCGATCGCGACCATCTCCCCGTCGACGACCGGGTCGGCCAGGGAAAGTGGTACGGCGAACGGCAGAGGGGGGAGGGCGTCGACGACCGCCTGGGCGCGGCGCGAGTGCTCGGCGGCGGCTGGCGTGCGCCCGATCCGCACGGCGGTGGATCCGGCGAGCACCACGAGGTTCGCGGATCCGTGCTCGATCCGCCGCCACGACGCGGGGTCTGCCCGCTCGCCGACCTCACGCAGAACGGCGGCGACCAGTGTCTCGGTCCGTGCGCGGTCGGGGGTCACGAACCGCGTCTCGAGCATTCCTCGAGCCTACGGCGGGACCCGTCGGCTCGTCAGCGGGCGGCGACGCCGATGGGGTCGCCGGTCCGCTCGAGATCCGCCTCGAGCTCGCGCACGATAGGGATGACCGTCTCGCCGAACCGCTCGAGCTCCTCCTGGAAGTGCAGGAAGCCCAGCAGGAACAGGTCGACGCCGCGCTTCTTGTACTCGATGATGCGCTCGGCGATCTGCTGCGCGTCACCGAAGAGCTGGGTGCGGAAGCCGTCGTTGTACTGCACGAGGTCGTCGAGCGAGGAGTCGGCCCACATGCCCTTCCCGTCCTTGGTGGAGTTGCCGGCCTCCTGAACGCTCTTACGGAAGCCCTCGACCGCCCCGCCGTCGGCGTGCGCGATGATCTCGCGCAACTGCTCCTCGGCCTCGGCGCGGCTGTCGCGCTGGATGACGAAACCGTTCAGGCCGAAGCGGGTGCGGCGACCGTGTTCGGCCGCGATGCGGGTCACGTCGTCGTACTGCTCGGTGAAGCCGTCGAAGTCCTTGCCGTTGGAGAAGTACCAGTCGGAGAACGCTCCGCCGTTGAAGCGTGCTGCCGTCGAGTTCCCGCCCTGGAAGATGTCGGGGTGCGCGCGCCCCGGCACCTCGTAGGGGAACGGCCGGAGCGTGAAGTCGGTGATGTCGTAGTACTTGCCGTGGAACGAGAACTTCTCCTGCGTCCACAGCCCCCGCAGCACCTGGATGAACTCGGCCGCGCGTTCGTAGCGCTCGTCGTGCTCGAGCCACTCGAGCCCGAGATCGGTGTACTCGTCCTTGAACCAGCCGCTCACCACGTTGACGGCGGCGCGACCGTGCGAGAACTGGTCGGCGGTGTTGATGAACTTCGCGAGGACGGCCGGATGCCAGATCCCGGGGTGGATCGCAGAGATGACCTTGAGCTTTTCGGTGGCCAGCAGCAGCGCGAGGCTGATCGAGGTCGATTCGTGCTGCTGAGCGGCGCCGTAGCTCGACGCGTAGCGCACCTGGCTCAGCGCGTACTCGAATCCGACGCGCTCGGCCGTCCGTGCGAGCTGGACGTTGTAGTCGTAGCCCCAGTCGGTGCGCTGCTCGATCGAGCTGATCACGAGCCCGCCGCTGACGTTGGGCACCCAGTAGGCGAACTTCAGGGGCTCGTGGGTGGGGGTGGTCTCGGTCATGGAGTTCTCCTCGGGGGTCGGAACCCGGCTACCGTCGCACCCGCTCGCGGATTGGTCAATGAGTTATGACGGACCGTGTCGTCGTATGACGACGGGTGCCCTCACGGCGGTGAGGATGGAGGCATGACCTCCCCCCAGCGCGTGCGTTTCGGCTACTGGACCCCGATCTTCGGCGGATGGCTCCGCAACGTCGATGACGAGCACACCCCCGTCTCGTTCGCCCACATCGCGGAGATCGCGCGCGCAGCGGAAGAAGGCGGCTTCGATCTCACGCTCATCCCCGAGCTGAACCTCAACGACATCAAGGGGGTCGAGGCGCCGTCGCTCGACGCGTGGGCGGTGACGGCGGGACTCGCCGCGGTGACGTCGTCGCTCGAGCTCATGACCGCCGTACGCCCCGGCTTCCACAATCCTTTCCACACGGCCAAGCAGGCGGCGACCATCGACGAGATCAGCGGCGGCCGCTTCACGCTGAACGTGGTCTCGGCGTGGTGGGCGGAGGAGGCGAAGCAGTACGAGGGCCTGTTCAGCGCTCACGACGACCGCTACGCCCGCACGATCGAGTGGGTCGAGGTGCTGCGTGGGCTCTGGTCGCAGACCCCGTTCGCGTACGACGGGGAGTACTACCGCAGCGAGGGCACGTACACCGAGCCCAAACCCCGGGTGATCCCGCGGCTGTACGCCGGCGGGGAGAGCGAGGCGGGACGCACCGCGATCACCCGCTTCGCCGACGCGTACCTGACGCACGGCGGCACGCTCGACGAGCTCGAGACGAAGGTCGCGGACATGCGCCGTCGCCGGTCCGAGGCCGGCGCGTCGCCCTTCGAGGCGTTCGGGATGGCGGCGTACGCCATCGTGCGCGACACCGAAGAAGAGGCGCAGGCCGAGATCGACCGCATCACCGACGTGCGCGGGGGAGCGGCCTACGGCTCCTACCAGGACTTCGTGAGCAAGTCGAAGCTCGACACCCAGGTCGACCTCAAGGAGTACTCGGTGTCGAACCGGGGCCTTCGGCCGAATCTCGTCGGCACTCCCGATCAGGTCGCAGAGCGCATCGTCGCCTTCGCGAATGTCGGCGTCTCGACGCTGCTGCTGCAGTTCTCCCCGCACCTGACCGAGATGCAGCGCTTCGCCGCCGAGGTCATCCCGCGCGTGCGACGCCTGGAGGCACAGCGCGACGCCTGACAGGGCCGTGCGGCCCCACCCCGTCGCACCCCGGTCGTATGCCTCGCGCGTTATACCGTCGCGCGGAGCGCCTGGTCGAGGTCGGCGATGAGGTCGGCGGCATCCTCGAGTCCGATCGACAGGCGGATGAGACCGTCGCCGATGCCGAGGCGGTCGCGCGTCTCCTGAGTGAAACCGAGGTGCGTGGTCGTCGCCGGGTGCAGCGCCATCGAGCGTGTGTCGCCGATGTTCGTCATGCGGCTGAACAGGCGCAGCGCGTCGAAGAACCGCTCCGCACCCTCACGGCCGCCCCTGACCGTGAAGGAGAAGACCGAGCCCGAGAGCCCGCCGTAATCACGGACGGCCAGGGCGTGTTGCGGATGCGACGGGAGACCGGCGTAGTCGACGCTCTCCACGGCATCCTGTTCGTCGAGCCAGGTCGCGATCTCGTGCGCGCTCGCGAGGTGCTGGCGCATGCGGACGGACAGCGTTTCCATCCCCTGCTGCAGGAGGAAGCCGTTCAGCGGCGAAAGAGCGGGCCCGGTGTCGTTGGCGATCCCGAACCGCAGGTAGTACTCGAACGCCTGCGGGCCGAAGGCGTCGAGGTAGGAGTCGTGGCCGGCGATCGGCGTCCCGGTGATCCCGGGATAGGGCCTCTCGGATGCCGCCCAGTCGAACGAGCCCCCGTCGACGACCGCGCCCGCGAGGTTGGCCCCGTGACCGGAGAGGAACTTCGTCGCCGAGTGCACGACGATGTCGGCGCCGTGCTCGACGGGCCGGATGAGGAACGGCGTCGCGATGGTGTTGTCGACGACGAGAGGGATGCCATGCCGCCGCGCCACGCGCGAGACGGCATCGACGTCGACGACGTCGTTCTTGGGGTTGGGCAGGGTCTCGGTGAAGATCGCCTTGGTCTCGGGACGGATGAGCGCGTCCCACTCCGCCTCGTCGAGCGGGTCCCACACGTACTCGACGGTGACGCCCATGCGCGTGAACGTGCGGTCGAAGAGTACCCGCGTGCCGCTGTAGATACTCGCCGTCGACACGATGTGCTCACCGCTGCCGGCGAGCCCGAGGAGTGCCATGGTGATCGCAGCCTGGCCGGAGCCGAGCACGATGGCGCCCGCCCCTCCCTCGAGCGAGGCGAGACGCCGCTCGGCGACCTGGTTCGTGGGATTCAGGTTGCGCGAGTACAGATGGCCGAGGTCTGCGCCGGCGAAACGATCCGTCGCCTCTTGAAACGACGCGAAGCGATACGCCGCGGACAGATGCACCGGAGTGATGCGCGAGCCGTGGGTGAGATCCTCGACCTCGCCGGCGTGCACCTGGCGAGTCTGGAATCCGAAGCCCTCCCACTCGGAGTGCGGCGCTGCGGGTTCAGCCACGTGCGGACACCGCCTCCTGCGGGAGGAGCGAGCCGAGCCAGCGCGCGATCTCACGAGGGCCCGAGCGCGGCGCGGTCGCCTCGACGTCGGGGTTGTAGTTGGTGTTGGTGTTGACGTCGTAGGTGACCGTCCGGCCGTCGCGAGTCTCGATGAACTCGATGCCGGCGATACCGATCCCCTCGGCGGCGAGGAAGGCCAGGTAGCGGTCGATCAGCTCGGGATCGACGTCGTCCCGCCGGCGGAACATCGGCTCCGGCTCGACGCCGTCGGCTCCGGGGAGGGCGCACGCCTCGGCGGGGCAGAGCTCGAAGCTACCCGCGCTGGTGTCGACGCGCACCGCGTAGACGAGCGATCCCGCCACGAACTCCGCACGCGTGACGAACGGTGCCTTGGCGACGAGCAGTTCTTGGAGCAGCGTGACGCCGTCGGGCGACGGCTCGAACTCGGGGCTCTCGATCCAGGCCGCGAAGTCGTCGACCGAGTCCCAGCGACGGACACCCAACCCCTTGCCGCCCTGGTTGTGCTTGCTGATGAAGGGGGCGCCGAACTCTGCGGCGCGCTCGACGATCCCGTCGGTGCCCAGCACGGCGACGGTGCGCGCCACCTCGATGCCCGCGTGCTGCAGCGCGAGGTGCTGCGCGACCTTGCTGACCTCGAGCTCGAGCACATCGGCACCGTTGATGACGGTGCGACCCCACGCCGCGAGCCACCGGAGCACGGCACGACCGTAGTCCTTGCTCCGCGCGCGATCCCGGGTGTGGGCGGAGGCGCTCAGACGCGACCAGAAGACACCCTCCGGCGGTTCGGCGGAGAGGTCGATCGCGCCCTCGGTCAACAGCCATTCCTCGAGCGGCACCCCCTCGGCCTCGAACGCCGCCCGGAACGGGGGTACCCACGAAGGGTTGTCATGGATCACGTACACACTGGCCGACATGCCGCCAGAGTAGCCCGGGCCTGCGACATCATCGCCGTCGTTCGTCACGCGACGACACCCGGTCGTACGCGACGCCCGGCCCGCACCCTGGCGGATGCTGGTGGCGGAGGATGACGGGTGAAGCACCAGATGAAAGACCGCGCCACTTGTCCACACGCGGCCTTCATCTCGCGCTGCGCGTCTCTACGTTTGCCCGATGCGATACTCCGTGGATGCCGCCGGTGTGGCGGCCGTCATGTCCGACGTGGCCGCCTGCTTCGACGATGTCGTGGCAGGCGTGAGCCGCACCTTCGCCGCCGTCGATGACGCGGCGTCCTCGCTGCGTGCCGACGCGTCGGGGGTGCGGCGAGCACTCGAGGCCGTGTTCGCGCGCCGCAGACAGAGCGGTCCCGGTATCGCGGAGTATGCGGAGTCAGTGGCACGGAAGCTGCAGGACGCCACGATCGCCTTCGTCGTCGGCGACGACGAGATGGCGGCGACGACCTCAGCCGCCTCAGCGGGAGTGGAGCGCCTGGCGAGGCGCGGTTCCGGGGCGGTGGTCTTTTGACCTCGCTCGTCGAGGTCGGCGAGGTTCCGGCTCTTCCCGCTGATGCCGTCGCCCTCATCGAGGCGGCCGACGGCATGGGTCCCGCGGCCCGAGCCGTCCGTCAGCGCGTCGGCGACGCGGTCGCACGGTGGGGCTCGCTCGCGACGGTCTTCGACACACCCGACACGGGCACCGTCGTCGCGGGTCTGCACCCCGCCGAGGTGGCGGCCACCGACTTCGATGACGCGACGGCCGCGGCATCCATCGCCCTTCGCTCCCTGGGCGAGAACCTGCGCACTCTCGAGTGGACGCGAGCCCGCCTGATCGATGACATCGCCGCACACCGGTCCACGGTCCTCGCATTCCGGGCGTCCGAACCGGATGCCGCCGACCCGGCAGACCCGCTCACGGGGTGGGGACCATACGGGTACTCGCAGAACGAGGAGCTTCGAGAACGGTGCGAGAGTCTCCGGCGCTCCCTCCGCGCCGCACTCGAGGAGTGCGAGCAAGATCTCGGCCGGATCGGGGATGTGGAGCGGGCGTCGCCCGTGATGTGGGCGCGGGTCTCACGCCCGGGTCCGTCGCTCACATGGGCCCAGCAGAACACGAGGTTCAGTTCCCTGGTCTCGATGAGCATCCTTCACCGCCTCGCCACCCTCGATGCGGACGAGATGGGGCGCATGATCACCGAGCATCCCGAGTGGTCGACGATGCTGCGTGATCACCCTCCCGCCCCGAAAGACGTCGCCGCCTGGTGGCGGAATGTGGATGCCTCTCACGCCACCGCCCTGATCGCCGGCGCGTCTTTCATCATCGGCAACCTGGAGGGAGTGACGTACCGATCGCGCGACCTCGCCAACCGCACGACGCTCACGCGCCAGATCGACGAGGCTCGCGCCGCTCTCGCGGCGGAGGAAGAACGCCATGAGCGGAACTGGGGTGACGCGCGAGGCGGCGGCGACTGGCGAGGGAGACGCGGCGCCGAGCTGCGCGATCGGCTCGCGAATTTGCTGAACATCGAGGCGGCTCTCGACTCTTCCCAAGGTCGAGCTCCCCGCCACCTCGTGAGCCTGTCGGACGATTTCCCGCCGCTCGCCGCGGTGTCGATCGGAGATCTCGACACCGCGCGTGGGGTGACGTACGCGGTCCCAGGAATGGGTACCACGAGCCGCGACATGATGGCCTGGACGATGTCAGCACAGCATCTCCTCGATGAACAGAGACACCAGTCGGCTGAAGAGGAACTAGCAGTGGTGGCGTGGATCGGGTATAAAACCCCTCCCGTCCCGGTCGTTGAGGGCGCTTTCGAGGTCCTGGCGAATGACTACGCCGAGGTCGGCGGAAGCAAACTCAGCAGCGCACTGATCGGCTTTGCGTCGGTCCGGACCGACAGGCCCACCCTCAACGTTCTCGGTCATTCATACGGGACGACGACCGCGTCCGTTGCCTTGACCATGCCGGACACTCCGCGCGTCTCCACCTTCGTGAGCCTCGGATCTGCGGGTCTCCCGGCATGGATTGACGTGGCGACCGACCTCAAAGCCGATGGCGTGTACGCGGGACAAGCGCGCAACGTCATTCCATTCGTCGAAGGCGGCCAAGGCGATCAATGGGCCTGGACGGGCCGCACCAGCTTCGAGCACCCTGTGGACCCGACCTCTGCCGCATTTGGAGCTCACTCCTTCGGCGCCGACGGCGACATCCGGATGCATCCCGTCACCGATCACAGTGTTTCCGTGACGTCCGCTGAGGGTTGGGGTTACCTCGACCCCTCAACCGAATCCCTGCTCAACAGCGCGCTCGTGACAACCAACCACGCGGATCTGCTGAGCGCCGCCATTCCGAAGGGTCCTACGCCCCTCCAGCAGGCGTGGACGAGTCTCCTTCAGACGCCCTGGTTCAGTCTGTGATCTCGCAACGGTGGGGGGTTCCAGTCATCGTGCTCGTGCTGGCCGCGTGCATATGCAGTTGCTCGACGAAGAAAGAGGTTTTCATGACTCCCGAAGAATCGCGCGCGTTGGCGGTGACCATCCTGCACAGCACGATGGAAGCGGCCAACTCTTCTGATTGGATCATCGACGCGGATGGGATCCCCCTCGCCGAACCGTGTGAGATCCAGGGGCAAGACGGCGTCGCCTTCTCGCTGGGGGCGCGGTCTGCTTCGAGAAGCGATGACCCCACCTCCGATGTCGAGCGAGTCGTCGAGTATTGGCAGTCGATCGGGATCACGTCGCGGGTGGTGTCCCAACCAGTGCCGCGGGCCTTTGGCGTCGGCGGTCCGATCAAAGCGATCTCGTTCAGCACCGCCCCGACATACGCCGTCAGTGTCAGCGGTGAATGCGTACCGGGGGACGCGTTCGATTACTACGACGACTATCGCGCGCCGTCCCCGACGCCCTGAAATCCGCCCTCGTCCACCGCACTGCCCGCGAATCCGAACGAACCCGAACAGCTGACGTCCATGCGCGCCGGCCGCCACCACGTGAGATAGGAGGGTGGACATCGAACTCTCGGACTTCGCCCTCGGCATGGTCACCGCAACCGCGCTCAGTTTTCGCTCCGCCGGCCTCTCGGTCGCCGATCATCGACGACGACGCTTCGAGAACGCGCCGATCGTCCTCGGCCACGACGTCAGGACGGTCCGGTGATGGCTGACACCGCTCCGATCGACGCGGTGACTGACGAGAAGCCCGCCACCCTCCCCACCATCGACGCTGAACTCGAGTGGCAGGCCCTCCGCCTGCAGAAGATCGTGCACAAGAAGTTCGAGGTCTGGGCGATCAGTCGCATCATCCACGGCCTCGACGATCCGGAGATCGAATGGGCGACGCAACAGCTCGTACCCGACCCCGAGAAGAAGCGGGTCGCCCTGCTCGACCTCTACTTCCCGCAGTTCCGGTACGCGATCGAGATCGACGAGCTCGGGCACATCGGTCAGATCCCCGCGGACCGCCTGCGTGAGCGCCGCGTCGTCGACGACGCGAACGTCCGCTTCTGGCGGTGGGAGATGAAGCACATCCACACGCTCGACGACGCGCGTCACCGCATCGACGACCTGATCCAAGAACTCCGCTGCCTGAAGCGCCAGCAGGTCGAGGCGGGCACCTTCGTCCCCTTCCGATTCGGCCGGAAGTACGACCCCGATCAGTGGATCGCGCGCGGGGGAGTCGGCATCCGGGACGACGCCCGATTCCGGCGCCACGTCGACGTCGGACGCCTCTTTGGCAAGAGTCTCCGCGGGCACTACTCCGGGATGATGCGCCTGTCGGACGACGTCTCCGTGTGGTTCCCGAAGCTCTACCCGAACAACGAGTGGTTCAATGCGCTGCTCGACGACGGCGAGCGGATCGTGCAACGCCGCCGGAGCGACGTTGTTCCCGGCTCGGTTCCGTCTCCGCTTCCAACCGGCACCGGTTCCGGCGACACGCGGCTGACCTTCGCGCACTACCGCGACGAGTTCGGGCAGATCTACTACCGCTTCGTCGGCGTCTTCGCCCACACCGGTCAGGACGGCGACAGCGCCGACTTCCGGCGGATCGCCACGGATCTCACCTTCGACGGCACCGGCGCTTTCGGCTTCGGCGGCCCGGTGGAAGGCGGAGCGCGTCCGCACCCATGACGAACGTCACACCCACGTCGTGGGAGACCCTGGCGTTCGAACCCCTCACGCAGAGCGGTCTCCCGCTCACGGAGCGAGAGACCGACGCGCTGGTCGCAGCCCGCTCGGGCGGCTTGATCGCCGACATCGGCGGATCGTGCACCTGTCGGAGGACCGTGAAGAACCGTCTGTCGAGCGCCATCGGCGAAATCGCAGGCCGAAGCAGGGCGGATGCCATGCGCGTGGCGCGGGAGCGCGGGTGGCTGTGACGACCTCATAGACGTCTGCCCTCTCACCTCTCAGGCGAAACTGCGCTGTCCTCCTTTCGGATGACATCCGTGAGACGTCGTGAACTTCACGGCCAGAACACATGCCTACATGCGCATTTTCTTATGATCCTCTCGGTGGCCACATGGCATCCGCCTTCCCCGTGGCCGCAGAAAGGTGAATCCGATGAGAACCCCACCCGTGCGCCATCGGCTCGGGCTCCTGCCCACAGTGACCATCGCCGCCATCGCGTGCTGTGTCGTCGCCTTGTCGGCGGTGCCGGCCTCGGCGGAAGAGACCGTCGACACGACGGACCCCTCCGCCGTCGCGGCGCTCGTCGCCGATGCGGCTCCCGACGGCGCGCGCCCGGTCGACGCCACTTCGACGGGGAGCACCTTCGAGACGTCGACCGCCGACGCGGCGACCACGATCCCCGTCGACCCGGGGCGACCGATCGAGGTTGCGGCCGACGTCGCGGGACGCGAGATCTCGGCGAGCATCACCCTGCCCGACGGCCTCGACCTCGACGCGGCGGAGGCGGCCGGCGACGGCACCGTCGTCTACCCGAGCGCGAGCGATGCGAGCGTCGCAGTGCAGACCCTGGAGTCGGGTGACACTCGCGTGCAGACGGTGATCCCGGATCGGGATGCCACGCACGAGGCCTCCTTCGGCATGGAGGGCTTCCGCGCGACCATCGACTCCTCCGGCAATGCGGGATTCATCCAGGACGGGCGCGAGGGAGCCTTCGTCCCGGTCGACGCCGCCTGGGCCACGGACGCGACCGGCGCGTCGGTGCCCACGCACTACGAAGTGCGAGGTGATCGACTCGTGCAGATCGTCACGCCGACGGCCGACACGGTCTACCCGATCGTCGCCGACCCGACGTGGGGCTGGCGGAACGCCGCCTGGGGTCTCACCCTCAGCAGGTCGGAGACGGCGAAGATCAAGGACTACGCGGCGGCCTCGGCGTTCTGCACCGCTCTCGTCCGCAATCAACGGCTCGCGGTGGCATGCGGCGCGTGGTCCGGATACTTGCAGGTGCAGGCCGCGACGGCCAACAACCTGCGGCCGAAGGGGTGTCTGCACATCGTGGTGGCACCGCTGCCCGGCGCGATCTCCCACACGTACTGCTGAAACGTGCACGAGATCCTCGAGTTCCTCCGCACCCCCGCCGTCGTCACCGTACTCGCGTGCCTCGTGGGGGTAGGAGTAGGGCTGGATCACGAATCAGGCAGTTCGTCGGCACTGTGGGGCTCGGCGGGGGCCGTCCTCATCAGCGGCGTCAGCCTCGCCGCTCTCGCCCCCGACGCGACGCTCGCGCCGACGGTCGTCGTGATGGGGTACTCCCTGACGACGTTGCTGCGCGCAAACCAGCGGCGCGGAAGGTCCCGGTACCCCTCTGAGAACGAATGAACGGGAGGGGTGCGCCTCGGACAGAAACCGGGCGCACCCCTCGCCCCTTCAGCGGGCGTTCACGCGCCTCAGCTCGCCGTGACGGGCACGTGTGGGAAGGCATCCCCGGGAAGAGTTCACCCGATCAACTCGAATGACGATCATTCGGCAGCAGCACCCACCCCGAACGCCACCGCCTCCTCCTCCGTCAGCATCCGCGACCGGATGAGGAACCGCATGCCCGTCGGGCCCTCGACCGAGAACCCGGCGCCACGACCCGGCACCACGTCGATCGTCAGGTGCGTGAACTTCCAGTATTCGAACTGCGACTCCGACATGTAGACCTCGACCGGGTCGTCGAGTCCGACGTCCAGCGCGCCGAGGTGGATGTCGCTCGGGCCGATGAGGAACATCCCGACGGGGTAACACATGGGTGAGCTGCCGTCGCAGCAGCCGCCCGACTGGTGGAACATCAGGGGGCCGTGCTTCGCCGTCAGGTCGCGCAGCAGCGCGGATGCGGCATCCGTGACGTCCACCCGTGAGAGTTTTGGCATCCGTTCTTCTCCTTCGAAATCCGGAAACGGGCGTGACCCCCGGGCGCGAACCCGGGGGTCAACAAGCGTCGGCGACCGGCCGCCCCGACACTCCGTGTAACAACGGTGCCGGCTCAGAAGAAGCCCATCGCCCCTTCGGCGTACGACACGAGCAGGTTCTTCGTCTGCTGGTAGTGATCGAGCATCTTGAGGTGGTTCTCGCGGCCGATGCCCGACTGCTTGTACCCGCCGAAGGCGGCGTGAGCGGGGTACTGGTGATACGTGTTCGTCCAGACGCGACCCGCCTCGATGGCCCGCCCCGCGCGGTAGGCCGTGTCGCCGCTTCGGCTCCACACGCCGGCGCCGAGGCCGTAGAGGGTGTCGTTGGCGATCGAGATCGCGTCGTCGAAGTCGTCGAACGACGTGACCGACAGCACGGGACCGAAGATCTCCTCCTGGAAGATGCGCATGTCGTTCGTGCCCTCGAACACCGTCGGCGCGACGTAGTACCCGCCCGACAGATCACCGCCCAGGTCGACCCGCTCGCCGCCCGTGAGCAGCTTCGCGCCCCCGGCCTTGCCGATATCGATGTACGACAGGATCTTTTCGAGCTGGTCGTTCGAGGCCTGCGCACCGATCATCGTCTCGGGGTCGAGCGGGTTGCCCTGACGGACCTTCTTGACCCGCTCGAGCCCGTCTCCGAGGAACTGGTCGTAGATCGAGCGCTGGATGAGCGAGCGCGACGGGCACGTGCACACCTCGCCCTGGTTCAGCGCGAACATCGTGAAGCCCTCGAGGGCCTTGTCGTAATATGCGTCGTCGCTGCGGAGAGCCACGTCTTCGAAGAACACGTTCGGGCTCTTGCCCCCGAGCTCGAGCGTCACCGGGATGAGGTTCTGCGACGCGTACTGCATGATGAGGCGCCCCGTCGTGGTCTCGCCCGTGAACGCGATCTTGCGGATGCGCTTGTGCTGCGCGAGGGGAGCCCCCGCCTCGATGCCGAAGCCGTTGACGATGTTCACGACGCCCGCCGGAAGCAGGTCGCCGATGATGTCGAACAGGAAGAGAAGAGATGCGGGAGTCTGCTCGGCAGGCTTGATCACCACGCAGTTGCCCGCGGCGAGGGCCGGAGCGAGCTTCCACGCCGCCATGAGGATGGGGAAGTTCCACGGGATGATCTGACCGACCACACCGAGCGGCTCGTTGAAGTGGTACGCCACGGTGTTCTCGTCGAGCTGGCTGAGTGAGCCCTCCTGGGCCCGCAAGACACCCGCGAAGTAGCGGAAGTGGTCGACGGTCAGCGGGATGTCGGCGGCGAGGGTCTCGCGCACCGGCTTGCCGTTCTCCCACGTCTCGGCGACGGCGATCCTCTCGAGGTTCTCCTCGATGCGGTCGGCGATTCTGTTCAGGATGACGCTGCGCTCGGCGGGCGTGGTCTTCTTCCACGACGCGAACGCCTTCCACGCGGCATCCACCGCCCGGTCGATGTCGTGGGCGTCGCCGCGGCCGACCTCGCAGAAGGGCTTGCCGGTCACGGGGGTGATGTTCTCGAAGTACTCCCCGCTGTGCGGCTCGACCCACTCGCCGCCGATGTAGTGGCCGTACCGCGAGCGGTACTCGGCGACGGATCCGCGGGTTCCGGGGGCGGCGTAGACGCTGGAAACGCCTTCTTCGACGATGGTCATGCGTGTCTCCTTCGACGGTCATGAGTCGCCGCGTCGGCTTCGGGCGGCGATGCGGGTGACGGTACGCCGGGGCAGGTTGCATCGGGTTGCACCCTGCGCGCGGGCGGCGCGCACAGCCCGCGGACCACGGATGCCACGACCCGAGGCCGTGGCATCCCCTCTGTGGCGCGGACTACGCGTCGGCGTCGGCCAGCACGGACCGCAACGGCGGGACGTTCACCTCGTGCAGGTCGACGTCGTCGAGACGCTCGATGCTGATGACGCGCGGGGCGATGGTGCGATCGTCGGCGACGATCCAGCTGCCCACGAGCAGGAACCGATCGTTGCCCGCCGTGATGGGCCCCGTGAGCGCGAACGTGTGATTGGTCGGGGTCGCGAAGGTGACGCGCACCGGCGTGCCGTGGGGGAGGGTCGACGGGTCGACGACATCGGCGGTGAGGGCGGGCTCGGGCGGCTCGATGCCGACGTCGATCCTCTGGATCTCGGAGCTCGTGCCCAGAATGACGTCGCCGACCAGGGGCTGACCTCCGACGCCGATGCGCACCGTGCCCTCGAGGGCATACAGACCGTAACGGGGCGAACGGACGATGACGCGGGCGACGTCGCCCGCCTTCACCTCGGCGAGAGCTTCGCGGATGCGCCCCACATCGCGTCGGGCGCGAGCTGCCGAGAAGATGTCGAGCGCATTTTCGTCCATATGTTCAGCGTAACGAGGGCCTCCGACATCGGGGGCCTCCCCGGCGCGTCGCATCGTCCCGGCGCGGGAGGCCACGCGCCGACGTCACTCCCGCTCGAGTCGCTCGATCCGCGCGACGAGCCCGGCGCGCTTGGGCGACCGCGCCGGCAGCATGCCCAGGCACAGGCGTAGAACCTCCTCGTCGTCGCGTCCGTCCGCGGTCTCGGCGTACGCAAGCAGCACGTCGACTCCGGCTTCGGCGATCAGCGCCTCGCGCAGCGCCGACCGCACCGAGTCCCGCACCTCCGCGACCCCGGGCGCGTCCGATTCCGGCAGCACCGGGCCGGGGTAGGCCGCGAGCGCGACCCGGTGCGCTCCACGATCGAGCAGCGAGAGCACGTGCTGCGCGTCGGTCTCGAGGCCGTCGGGGAGTCGGTACGGACGGGACGCCGGAACCAGGCGCGGCGCGAACGGAACGAGCGCACGGCGCAGCCGCACCATCTCGGGCCGCAAGGTCTCGACGGCGGGGTGACCGTAGACCGCCTCGCTCAGCGCCTCGGCCGAGAGCCCCTCACGGTTCACGGCGAGGAGAAGCAGGATCTCCGCGTGACGCGCGCTCAGCTCCCGGGTCGATCCGTTCGCCTCGAGGAGAGCCCGGTCGCGACCGAGGATCCGCAGCAGCGCACGTGACGGCGCCGATCGCTTCGGCGGCGGCGCCTGCTGGGCACGGAGCCGGGCCACGAGGATCTCGCTCTCGATCGCCCGCGCCGTGGCATCCACGAGCAACTGCGCCTGGGGCGTCACCGCCTCGGGGCCTCCCGTGACGTCGATGACGCCCAGCAGTCGACGCGACTCGGGATCGTGCACGGGCGCCGCCGTGCACGACCAGGGCTGCACGAGCCGGTTGAAATGCTCGGCCCCGCGGATCTGCACCGACCGATCGAGCGTCAGCGCCGTTCCCGGGGCCGAGGTGCCGACGGCATCCTCCGCCCAGTTCGCCCCCGCGACGAATCCCATGTCGCCGGTCAGGGTGCGGATGTGCCGGTCGCCCTCGACCCACAGCAGGCGCCCGGCCGCGTCGCCGACCGCGACGACGACCCCCGACTCCTCGGCGGTGCCGGGCAGGAGGAGGGCGCGGACCATGTCCATCACCCCGGCGAGGGGGTGCGCCCGGCGATACGCCTCGAGCTCGTCGCTCGCCAGGTCGAGGGAGGGGAGTCCCTCGGGTCCGACGAGCGAGGCGAGCGAGCGCCGCCACGAGTCTTTGACGAGCGGACGCACGTCGTCGAGTCGCCGATCCTCGTTGCCGGCGATGAGCTCTTCGTGGGCGCGCGCGATCAGCAGCCCCGAGGTCTCGGGGGAGATCGGCGGTCGCGACCACGGAGAGGGCACGGCACTCCCATCGGCGGTGACGGTAGTCACTGCCAGTGTAGGTCGGCGAGAGTCGCGGGGGGAGAGGTCGCCCCGGCCGGCACCGCCCGGACCGCACGAGACGAAGAGGTGCGGACGACACGCCTGCGTACCGCGCACTACTGCGCACTGCGTGGTACTGTCCGAGACAGATAAGCGAAGGGGGCGCGTATGGATACGACGCAGTTGTTGAAGGGAGTGCTGGATGCCGCCGTGCTCGCGGTCGTGCGGCACGACGACGGGTACGGGTACGACATCGTCCGGCGTCTGCGGGAAGCGGGACTGGGCGAGGTGGGCGACGCGTCGGTCTACGGCACGCTCCGCCGGCTGTACTCCGCCGGTGCGTTGTCGAGCTACGTCGTGCCCAGCGACGGGGGACCGCACCGCAAGTACTACGCGATCAACCCGCAGGGCCGGGAGCTGCTCGACGCACAGAGGGCCAGTTGGGCCCAGTTCTCCTCCGCCATGACGACCCTCCTCGACGACACCATCCCCACGACCACGCTGCGCACGATCGGAGACGCCCGATGATCACCACGCCCGTTCGCGACGACATCCGCGCCTTCGCCGCCGCGGTCCGCGCGCACCTCGACGACCTGCCCGTCGACGAGGTCGACGACCTGCTCGACGGACTCGAGGCCGACCTCTCCGACCAGGCCGCCGAGGCCGGCGACGTCTTCATGATCCCGGATGCCACGACCTACGCCGCCGAACTGCGCGCGGCCGCGGGACTCCCCGAGCGCGACCACGCCCCCGCGTCGACGCGCACGCCGCTCCGGCGACGCCTCGCGGACGCTCGGAGAACGGTCGACGCACAGATCCGCCGCAATCCCGCCGGCGAATGGCTGCTCGAGCTGGCGGCATCCCTCCGTCCCCTCTGGTGGATTCTTCGCGCCGTGGTGCTGTACCTCTTCGTCGCCCCGTTCTTCTGGTCGGGCTACGGCTCGGTGACGGGTACCGTCGCCTACCTGATCGGCGCGGTGCAGTTCCCCGGAATCGTGCTGCTCGTGGCCCTTCTGCTGCTGAGCGTGCAGTGGGGGCGGGGACGGTGGGCGCCCAACTCGATCGTGCGCGGCGTGCGCACCGGAGTGTCCGTCGTGGCGTTGCTGCTGACCCCCTTCACGCTCGCGGCGCTGGGGGGCAGCCTCCAGTCCCTGGTGTGGGATCAGTCGGCCGGTGTCCCGGCCGCACCCTACACGTCGGGGCTTTCGCTCGACGGGGAGCGCGTCCGCAACATCTACGCGTTCGACGCCGACGGCAATGCCATCCCGACGGTTCAGCTGTTCGATCAGAACGGCACCCCCCTGACGACCGTCGGTCGAGGCAACGGCTCAGACCCCCTCGACGCCTACTTCTCCGGCGGAGGAGGTCCGGTCCCGGTCGCCTACACCGCACCGGGTGCGCCCGACGCGTGGAACATCTATCCGCTGAGGGAGATCCCGGCGGGCGAGATGACCTGGGACGCGGCTCAGGACATGACGAAAGCCAAGGCGCCGACGTTCCCCTTCCTGCGTGTCCAGCCGGTCCCGACGGATGCCGGAGCCGCCTCGGCGCCGACCACCGGGACGGCTCCGGACGCCACGCCGACGCCGATCCCCACCGAGGCGGGGGTGACCCCGTGACCGAGCAGCCACGCATCGTGAGCATCGATCTCACGCACCTCGTGGTCGCCGCGCTCGCCGCGCAGTCCGAAGACGAGGAGGCGCGCTCCTAGACAGGGGCCGGTTCCTGGTCCGGCGCCGGTCTCAGGCCCGAGCGGCCCACCACGCGCGAAGCCGCCTCTCGGCCTCTTCTTCACCGACGATCCCCTCGTCGAGGCGCAGGTCGAGCAGGAAGCGGTAGGCCTCGCCCACCTCGCGACCCGGCTTCAGGCCCAGCACCTCCTGGATGCGGTTGCCGTCGAGCTCGGGGCGGATCGCATCGATCTGCTCCTGCTCGCGGAGGGCCGCGATGCGGGACTCGATGTCGTCATAAGCGGATGCCAGGCGCTGGGCCTTGCGCTTGTTGCGCGTGGTCACATCGGCCCGCGTGAGGATGTGCAGCCGCTCGAGCTCGTCGCCCGCGTCGCGGACGTAGCGGCGGACCGCGGCATCCGTCCAGGCTCCCTCGGCGTAGCCGAAGAAGCGCAGGTGCAGCTCGATCAGTCGGGAGACGACCGTCGTGGTCGCGGCGTCGAAGCGCAGCGCCTGCAGGCGCTTTCGCGCCATGCGCGCGCCCTTGATGTCGTGGTGGTGGAAGGTGACACCGCCACCCGGCTCGAGTCGGCGCGTCGCCGGCTTGCCGATGTCGTGCAGGAGGGCCGCGAGCCGCAGGGCCACGTCGGGGGCGGCATCCGGCGTGCGGTGCTTCTCGAGCGCGATCGCCTGGCGCAGCACCGTGAGCGAGTGCTCGTAGACGTCTTTGTGGTGGTGGTGCTCGTCGACCTCGAGTCGCAGCGCGGGAACCTCGGGGAGGAACTCGTCGATCAGACGGGTCTCGACCAGCACCCGGATGCCACGCACCGGGTCGTCGGTCTGGAGAAGCCGCACGAGCTCGGCCTGGATGCGCTCGGGGCTGACGATCTGCAGGGTCTCGCGCAGCTCGCCCATCGCGTCGAGCGTCTCGGCGTCGATCGCGAAGTCGAGTTGCGACGAGAAGCGCGCGCCGCGCAGCATGCGAAGCGGGTCGTCGCCGAAGCTCACCGCCGGATCGATCGGCGTGCGCAGGCGCCCCGCGATGAGGTCTTCGACTCCGCCGGTGGGGTCGACGAGCGTGCGCGCCGGCACCCGCAGCGCCATCGCATTGACGGTGAAGTCGCGCCGGGTGAGGTCGGCCTCGAGCGTGTCGCCGAACTCGACGACGGGCTTGCGGGTGACGCCGTCGTAGCTGTCGGCGCGGTACGTCGTGATCTCGACCTGCTCGCCCTTCACGCGGGCGCCGATCGTGCCGAAGGCGCGACCCACGTCCCACTGCACGGAGGAGACGGGTTTGACCAGCGCGAGGATCTCGTCGGGGCGGGCGTCGGTCGTGAAGTCGAAGTCGTGGGTGACGCGTCCGAGCAGCGCATCGCGCACCGGGCCGCCCACGATCGCGAGATCACGGCCCGCCTCGGCGAACACGCGGGCCAGGGTGGCGACCACGGGGTGCGCGGCGAGCTCTTCGAGGCGCGCGAGACCCTCGGCCATGTTCAGCATGGAATCGAGCCTATCCGGGGCCGCCGACAGTCTCCTCGGCGCTCACCCGTCGACGAAGAAAAGGAAGCCCGTCACGATGAGCTCGCGCACGCGGGGGAGGAGATCCGCGCGCAGGGCGTCGGCATCCACGTCCAGGAGCTCGGCGATCGCGCCGATGAGCGGGCCCACCGACAGGTCTCCATCGCACGCCCCCACGAGGGCTGCGAGGGCCGGATCGACCTCGATCGTGCGCCCGAATCCGCCGCCCTGGCGCAGCTCGATCACCGAGGGAGACTCCTCGCCCGGGCGATGGTGCCGCGCCTCGGTGATGTCGGGCGCGACGCGGAGGGTGGCCGCCGCCAGCCCCTCGTCGTCGAGCAGGGCGGCGCGGTCGTGCTCCTCGAGACACGCGGCCAGATGAGGACCGAAGGCCTCCTCGCCCCCGCCGGCGACGCGCTCGTAGCGGGCGAGAGTGGGGGCTCCCGCCAGCGGGCGCCGGAGCAGGACGTAGCCGAAGCCGATCGCGCTGACCCCGCGACGGTCGAAGTCATCGAGCCAGGCGTCGATGAGGCGGGCATAGGCCGGGGTTCCGGGCAGCGTTCCGCCGTCACGGACCCACAGCTCGGCGTACGCGAGCGGATCCAGCACCTCGCGCTCGATCACCCACGCGTCCAGGGCGGGGTCCACCCAGGCCTTCACCCGGTCGAGACCGCCCTCGTCCGCCCGGTACTCCCAGTTGCCGAGCGACTGCGCCACCCCGCCGGGCGCCAGGTGATCCCCGACCCCGCCGATGACCGCCGCCACGAGGGCGTCGCCCTCGAGTCCCCCGTCGCGATACTCGTACGCCGGCACCCCGGCCACGCGCGGGGTGATGACGAACGGGGGATTGGAGGCGACACGATCGAACGTCTCCCCGGCCACGGGCTCGAAAAGGGAGCCGAGGCGCGTCTCGATCCCTTCGACGCCGTTGAGCAGGGCGTTCAGGCGCGTGAAACGCAGGGCGCGTTCCGAGATGTCGGTGGCGATGACACGCGAGACGAGTCGCCGGAGTCGAAGAGCCTGGATGCCACAGCCGGTGCCGATGTCCAGAGCCGTCCGGGCCCGCCAGGTGAGCTGCAGTCGCGCGAGAGTCTGCGAGGCCCCGCCGACACCGAGCACGTGATCCTCCGGCAGCGGGCCGCCCAGGGCCGCTTCGTCGAGGTCGCTCGCGATCCACCACTCCTCATCGCCGTCGGGATCGGCGATCGCCTGGGGACGCACGAGCACCGCGGGCCTGACCAGGTCGTCGTCCTCGATGGCCAGCCCCAGGGAGACGGCTCCGGTCACGCCCGTCGTCGGCAGCGCGTCCGCCAGATCATCCCGCGGTACGGCGCGGCCGAGGCCCCACAGCCGGCCCAGCACCGCGAGAGGGTCGCGCCGATCACCGAGTGCCCGCATCGCCGGCTCGAGCAGGCCTCGCGCGACGGCGTCGTCCGCTCGCGCTCCCCACGCTCCACGGAGGGCCAGGCTGTCGTACCCCGCGGCCCGCAGATCGTCGGCGAGGAGGCGGCACAGCGTCGGATCGGGTTCGGGGAGCACCGCTCCATTCAACCGTCTCCGCGAGGCTATCGGGGGGCTCCGAGGTGCGCGGCCCTAGACTCGTCGCGGTGCGAGGCCCCCTCGCTCCACCGACGCTCGTATGATCACGACCTCCCAGCCTCCCGGCTCCCCCGTGTTGCGGCGCCCTCTCACGCGCCGGCTGCTGGCGACCCTCGCCGCGAGCGCCCTCGCCCTCGGACTCGCGGCCCCGAGCGCGGCGGTCGCCGCCCCCTCTCCCACCCCGTCGTCGTCCCCCGCGGACGCGGCCCCCGTGCTGTCGGCCGCACCGGCCGCCAACGGCATCCTCCGACCCGGAGAGTCGCTCTCCGCATCGGCGACCCTCGCGAACCCCGGAAGCACGTCGGTCGCGGCCACGAATGCCACCCTGTCGATCGGCGCGCAGGCCCTCGCCGACGACGCGGCGCTCACCCGCTGGCTCGATGGCGACGAAACGGGCGTGACGCTGCGGCAGATCGCCAGCGGATCCCTGGATGCCACGCCCGCCGGCGCCCAGTCGACGACGACGTTCAGCGTGCCCGCCGCCGACCCCGCGGTGACCGGGCGCGCGGCCGGTGTGTACCCCCTGCTCGCCCGCACGGACAGCGGGCTCTCCGCGTCCAGCGTCGTCGTGGTCACCGTCGACGGGGGCACCCCGACGCCCCTCGCACTCGTCGTGCCGATCACCGCGGCCCCGATGACCCGGGGACTGCTGTCGGCGAACGAGCTCGCCGACCTCACCGCGGTCGACGGGCCGCTCTCCGCGCAGCTCGACGCCGTCGACGGCACGCGAGCGACCCTCGCCGTCGACCCGGCGATCCCGGCAGCCATCCGCGCGCTCGGCTCCGCGGCACCGCCGACCGCCGTCGCGTGGTTGCAGCGCCTGCTCACCCTGCCGAACGACCGCTTCGCTCTGCAGTTCGGCGACGCCGATCTGGCCTCGCAGCTCCGCGTCGGCCTCTCGGCTCCGCTCGCGCCGACGTCGCTGCAGTCCTACATGACCGAGAGCGATTTCGCACAGCCTCCGGCCGTCGCCAGCCCGACGCCCGACCCCTCCGCGACGCCCGGTCAGCCGACCCTGCCCGACCTGGCGACGCTCCTCGACGTCGGCGCGACGACGTCGTCGGTCTACTGGCCCGCGACCGGCTCGGCGGGCGCCGACACGGTGGCGACGCTCGGCGCGCTCGGCACCGCGGAGGCGCCCGCCCACGTCCTCGTGCCGTCGTCGAGCGTCGACGGAGCGGGTGCCGCGGTCTCCACCGCGGCCAGCGTGGGGGGAGTGTCGACCCCGGTCTACGACGCCGAGGTGTCCGGTGCCCTGACGAGCGCCGCCGGAGAGAACGACGCCACCCGCCGGAGTGCCGACCTCGCGGCCGCTCTCGGTCATCTCGCCTTCGCGAAGGCCGCGAGCGAAGACCGTCCGGTCCTCGTCGTCCTCGACCGGGGTTCCAACCGCTCGCGGGGGAGCCTCCGCGCCACCATGAGCGCGGTCTCCGGCGCGCCAGGATTCACCGGCACCACCCTCGCCTCGATCGCCCAGCAGCCGGCATCCGAGATCTCTCTCGTCGATCCCGCGGTCGACGGGAGCCGCGTCGACGACGTGACCAACCTGATCGCCGACGAGCAGATCATCGACCGTTTCGCCACGATCCTCGAGCAGCCCGAATTGCTGACCGGTCGAGAGCGCGCCGAGGTGCTGCAGGTGCTGAATGTGGCGTGGACCGGGGATGCCGCCCGCACGGCGGTCTCCGACCACCGCGCGGCGACGCAGACGACTCTCGGCGCCGTCGGCATCCTGTCGTCGGACTTCCGCCTCGTCAGCTCCAGCGCACCGCTACGGCCGTGGGTGCGCAACGACCTGCCGTGGCCGATCTCCGTCGTGCTGGCCGTCCGCCCCGACGATGCACGTCTGCGCGTGCAGGACCGCACGCCCGTCGAAGCCCAGGCCTCGGCCAACACTCGCGTCGAGGTCCCCGTCGAGGCGCGCCTCGCCAACGGCGAGGTCAGTGTGGGCCTGCAGCTCTACAGCCCGACGGGCGAACCCGTCGGTGCGCCGCAGGTGGTCGATGTCGAGGTGCGCGCGGAGTGGGAGAGCATCGGGCTCATCGTCGTCATCGTCCTCGTCGTCGTCTTCTTGAGCGTGGGTGTCGTCCGCACACTCGCGCGCCGACGACGCACGGCCGCCGGGACGCTCGAACCGGCCCCCGAGCCACGGGACGACGACGAATCCACCGACGGTCGCGCACCCGCCGACCCCGACGACGTCGATCCGCCGTCAGCCCCCCAGAACGTCCCCGAGGAGTCCCACCCGTGAGCAGTATCGGTCGCGCGAGCGTCCTCATCGGGGCCGGGACCATCGTCTCCCGACTCAGCGGACTGCTGCGCCAGGTCGTCCTGGTCGCGATCGTCGGTTCCGTCCAGAGCTACGCGGGAGACGCCTTCGGCCTCGCCAACTCGCTGCCGAACAACATCTACGCGATCATCTCGACCGGTGTCCTGACCGCCGTGATCGTGCCGCAGATCGTCAAGGCAGCAGCGCACGCCGACGGCGGCCGCGCCTTCGTCTCGAAGCTGTTCACGCTCGGCACCGTGATCCTGCTGATCGCGACGGCTCTGGCGATGATCGCCGCCCCCTGGATCGTCTCGCTCTACACACCGGAGTCGACGGCACCCGACCAGATCGCCCTCGCCACGGCGTTCGCCTACTGGTGTCTGCCGCAGATCTTCTTCTACGGCCTCTACGCACTGCTCGGGGAGATCCTCAACGCCCGCCGGGTCTTCGGGCCGTACACCTGGGCTCCGATCGTCAACAACATCGTCTCCCTGATCGGTTTCGGTGCGTTCCTGCTGATCTTCGGCGGCCCCAACACCGCCGTCCAGCAGTGGACGCCCACGATGATCGGCCTGCTCGGCGGCGTCGCGACGGGCGGTATCGTCCTGCAGACCGTCGTGCTCCTGGTGTTCTGGCGTCGCGCGGGTCTGCAGCTGCGTCCCGACTTCCAGTGGCGGGGCGTCGGCCTCCGGCACATCGGGCGACTCGCGGGATGGACGTTCCTGATGGTCATCGTCGGCCAGCTCGCCGGCATCGTCCAGAGCCGGGTGCTGTTCGAGGCATCCGGAAACGGCCCCGCCGTTCTCGCCTCGCAGAACGCCTGGTTGGTGTTCATGCTGCCGTACTCGCTCATCGTGCTGTCGATCGGGACGCCTTACTTCACGCAGCTGAGCGAGCACGCGACGGCCGGGCGCGACGACCTCGTGCGCGACGACATCGTGCGCAGCATCCGCGTACTGGGGCTCTTCATCGTCGCCGCCACCGCAGCCCTGGTCGCCGCCGCGGTCCCGGCCTCGCGGATCTTCACGAACGACGCCGACGAGGCGGTCGCCGCCGCACCCGTCCTGCTGTGCTTCCTCGTGTGTCTGCTGCCCCTGGCGGTGCTGTTCGTGATCCAGCGCACGTTCTACGCGTACAACGACACCCGCACCCCGTTCTTCTTCACGCTCGTGCAGGGGGTGCTGGTCGTGCTCACCGCGCTCGGCGCCGCGTGGGCGTTCACCGCCGATCTGCTCCCGGTCACGCAGCTCACCGCGGCGGTGGCGCTCGGCCAGTCGCTGTCGAGCGCGGTGCAGGTCATCATCGCCACCGTCATCTTGAACCGCCGGCTGGGCGGTATCGGCGTCCGCTCCTGGCTCGTCCCGCTCGTGCGATTCACCCTCGTCGGCATCCCGGCGGGCGCGGCCGGCTGGGGAGTCGTGCTGCTCTGCGGGGGGCCGGAAGGCTGGATGTCGTCCGACCGGCTGACGGGCGTCGTCGGCTCGGCGCTCGTGGGTGCCGTGGTGCTCGCGGTGTACCTCGGCATCCTCGCCCTGTTCCGGACCCCCGAACTCTCCCCCGCCCTCGCTCTCGGTCGGCGGTTCCTCCCCAAGCGCTAGCTGTACCCGGTCAGCACGTTGGTGACATTCGGATAGGGAGAAGGCCTCCACGATTGGTGGTGTCTAACGTCACCGAAGTGGAGGCCTTCTCTTGGTCCACCGTAATGCGCGGCTCACTGTCG
>Ga0308172_1000590_pt1 | contig 41458 bp, 63 predicted proteins | sample PhyGR2_FD_202134 | JGI IMG/M metagenome (GOLD analysis project Ga0308172, IMG submission 202134) | Phyllosphere microbial communities from UC Gill Tract Community Farm, Albany, California, United States - DLSLSG.R2 | ecosystem: Host-associated > Plants > Phyllosphere > Unclassified | place: USA... | reverse complement strand
GGTTGCGATTGCTTCACTCATGGTCTTTTCCTGGTCTTAGTAGATGATCTTCTGAACGTTGAACACAACGGTCTGAGCGCTTGGGGTTTTGCCGCCAGTGTTGACGGCGCCGAGTTCGGAGATGCTGCAGCCCTCAAGCCGGATGGCCTGGTTTGCCGCGGTGATGATCTGGATATTGAACAAGCGGGCCGCCGAGGTTTTCTGAGCGCGCCAGAGGTCCGTGTATTTGTCCAGGCTTTCGCTTGTCTGCTGGAAGTCCTGCTCGAATGTTCCCGACTGATCGGTGCTGAACTGGGTCACAGCGCCGTCGAAGCCGACATCCATCGCGGAGCCTTCGGAGTTCGGGATGACGCGGATAGAGTCGCCGGAAAGGTGACCCACATCCTGCGATCCGTTGCCGATGACCGTGCAGAGTGCCTGGTTGAGGAACAAGGTATTACGCGACATAGCCGGCGCTCCTTAGCTGTAGGCGTTGATTGCGATGGCGATGGAGTGGATCGCGCCGCGCAAGTTGACGTTGATGGTGAAGGGTGGACCGATTCGATCGGCGCGTTCGGCGACGGTCTGGAGTTCGAACAGGCCCGGAATGATCGTGTACGGAGGGTCAATACGGAAGCCATCGATGTTGCTCAGGTCCAGCACGCGGCGAGCGCTCAAGACGCCGTTGAAGATGTACTTCTCGCAGATTTGCTGCAGTCCGTCCTGGAGCTTGGCCTGCCCGGCCGGATCGTTCCCGACCACACCATTTCTCAAGAAGACGTTGTATTCGGCGACCTCCAGCTCTTCCTTGAAGTTGTCCAGGTTGACCACGTCGTCCATGTACCACGAGGTATTTCCTGTGGTCCCTTCGCGGTTAACTCGGGCGGTGTTCCCGGTCAGCGTGAAGGTGTTGTAGCTCTTCGAGCGAAGCACCTGCCATTGGGTCTCGGTGAGGCCAACGGTCGGAATGCCTACCAGGTCCTTGAACTTGGCAGTGATGGTCGCCTCTCGCTGCGCGTAGTTCACGGACAGCATGACGGCGATCAGCGCCATGTCAGGATAGAAGTTCGCGTCGTCGTGGTAGTAGGGCCAGGCGCGGAACAGGCCGAGTTCTTCGATCTCTGGGCCAAGGTCGGTAGTGCTGTTCGGATCCCAGGCAAGAGGGCTGTTGCTCACCAGCGGCATGACAAGGCCATTGGCTTGCGCCCACTGCCCCGCGGCCACCTGGTCCGGGCTGTCGCGATAGGCTGCGTCGAGAATCCAGCCGTACAGGAACGAACCGCCGCAGCGCCCGGCCTCTTTGATCAGCCCAAGCTCGGAGGCCAGATCACCCGGCGTATAGCCTGGCTGCACAACAGCAGTTCCGAGCCGACCATTCAGGAAGCCTGGACCCGAAATATCAACGCCAGCCGCAGGCGATACGGGCGCCAGAACGGAAACGGTCGATCCGTCGCCGGTTGTGCCCGAGGTGATGCGGATCTGGGTGCCACTGATAACCGCAGTCGCGCCAGTGAAGCCCGCGGTAACCAGGGCGGCCTGGATGCGCGTTGCGACCTGGGCCAGCGTGGTGTCAGTGGAGAAGTTGAGGCCGGTGATGTTGTGGCTGATGCCATCGATTGATACGGCGAAAGATCCAGTGGTAACCGCCTGGAAAGCCGCCAGCGTGCCAATGGCACCGGACAGCAGGTAGCCTGCCTGCGGCGTGTCGAACACCTGACCGATTGCCATGCGCGCCGCCCGCTTGGGCTGGGCGAAGAAGTCACGAGCAGCCTTGAGGCCTTCTGCGGTGACCCGGGCATCACCCTGCACGGCGGTGAAGGTCGAGTAGAAGGCCAGCCGGCCTGCGCCGAAGTCAAAGGTGCCGCCTGCCTGAGCGAAGACGGCAACGGAAAGATCGGTGGTTTGTTCGGCGCCAGGACGGTTTACCGTGACCTGGACATCCAGCGAGCGCGGCAGCGATGCACTGCCGCAGTTGATTACGTCGACCATCTAGTGGCACTCCCCTTGGGTTTGTCGGAACGTCTCGCTGAAGTCCTTCTCAGGCGCGTTCAGCGTGGTGTCTTGGTGCTCGAGCGTTTCGGGGGCGGCGAACAGGTCGACCGCAGCGAACAGCGTCACCCGCAATTGTACACGCTGACGGAAAGTTCCAACCTCTACCGCGCTAACGTCGGTCATCGGACTGATACCGGACAGTCCACAGAACTTGTACAGTTCGTTCAGGCGCTGCGACTGGCGGAAGGACAGGCCGAACTTTGCGGCGTCTTGCATGGCCTGACCGCCAACGATATTGACCAGGAAGATCAGCGGCGTGTTTGTGGAGATGATGCGCTGATTGGCGCCGTCGACCTTGATGATCGGGAAGTCCGAAAGTTCAAGATTTTCCAGATCCCACATCGCGTATGGCCTTGCTGGTGCCGGGCCTTCACCTATCCGGCCCTGAACGATTTCGCGGCCCAACTGAGACAGGAGGGCCGCGAATGCATCTTCTACTTGTGTGATCGTGGCGATCATGTGGATCTCCTTTTGCCCCTGCTGTACCAGTAGAGCACGTGGCGTTTTGCGTCGGCAGGGATCTCGGCGATTGGCCAGCGCAGGCACTCCAGATGCTTTCGACCTGGATTTGATCTTCCCACGCGCATGGTTTGCACGAGATACGCCGATCCCGCCTCTGTGGTGATGAAGTCCCCGACCTGAAGATCTGGGAAGCCATCAGCGTACAACTTGCACGACGTATATGGCTGCCGCCTCATGTGATGGTCCCGTCCACGTTGACATATCGGGTGAGGATGTACCGGCCAATCTTGGCATGCGGGCGCCAGTCCTGGATGGCCCAGACCTTCCAGATATCGCCATTGTGCCGGATGTAGGTTTGGGTGCCGCTCGATGATCCGTTGACGTTGGTGGCGTACTGCAGGCGCTTGCGGGTGTGCATGACCTGCGCACCGTCTGCCTGTGCGCCCTCTGGGAGCAGCGCTATGGTCTTGTCCCCGGCAGGCTGTACGTTGGCGTCGGCTACTGCGTAATCCGAGCCCTGCGCGATTACAGGCCGTCCAGAGGCATCCCTGCTGTGCAAGACATCGAACGCCTGAACAGTGTGCGTGAGAAGGTTGTGGGTGACGTGAATCGGTAGGATCAGCATGTCATGGCTTCCTGACGACATGGGTTAGCGAGTTGCGCAGGAGGGCGGTGTCTATCAGCGGCTGCGCGCTGCCCTTGGCTTCGATGGTTGACTCTGCGTTTGGCTCCCATTCGACGCCCGTGAAAACCTCCTTGAACGATGCCTCGGCGAATGGCCCCATCTGCTTCAGGATTTCCTCGATGGTGATCTTCCCCTCATTGAGCAGAGGCACCAGCTCGGCGGCGACCTTTCCAGCATCGCCAGCCAGAGCCGCCTGGGCGCCGGCTTCCATAAACGGGCGCGCCGGTATCCCCCGAGACTGTGAACCGAAGTTGTTCACAGCTGCAACGAGAGTTACCGGCGTTCCATCTGGGTATTTTATGCCGCCCGTTTCTGAGGCTGGATAGCCAACGGCCAACACCGATTCGTCCTTGTAGCGCTTGATCAGCCTTTCGAGCCATCCCGGGTTCGACTGGACGACTCGGGCGCTCACCAGCTCAACCGCCCGCGATTAAGGCACTGACGCTGCAGTGCCGAGTACGCTTGTCCGTATGGGGTCTGGCTGAGCCATTCCTGGGTGGCCGACTTGGGCGCGCTGCTCTGGGCGAAGGCGAAGGAGATGCCCTCCTCGCTGCCGGATGCGAGCACGCCTGTCTGCGGGATCACCACGCCGCCCGTCTCGGTCTCGCTGGCTGATGCCTGGCGGGCTTGAGACAGGGCGAGCTGGTGAGCTGCGTAGTTGAGGGCAGCCTTTGCATAGCAGCGCCCCCATGCGCCCTGATCCAGCTCGTCGGCCGCATCGTCCAAGTAGATCGCGATCACCGCGTCATCGATGGTGGCGAACTCGGGGAACAGGGCGCGGAACGTAGCCAGATCAGGGGTCATGGCTTACTTCGCCTTGCGGTCGGTTTTGCCGGCGGCCGGCTCGTCGAGGTTCAATTCCTTGAGTTCGACCTTGCTGTCGATCTTGACGCGGTCGTCTTTCTCTTTCAGCTCTTCCGGAGCGGAGGCCTGTTTCGGGTTTTCCAGTTCGTCGCTATCGACGGCGACTTCCTTGGTGCCGCGGTTGACGACCAGGTGGCGGCCGGTCAGCAGGGCTTCAATCACCTTGTTGCCCTTGCTGATGGTCTTCCAGTGCTCGTCATCGATCGGAACCGACTGGCCAGGGTTGATGGTGATGGCTGCATTGATCGGCTGGTTATCGCCGCCGAATACACCCGGGATGATGAAAGCGCGCTTTTGACGGTTGGTTACGGTGAACATTGGTCTTTCTCCAAAAAGGCGCCCGAAGGCGCCATGGTGAGGTTGTGGTCAGATGCCGTCGACGAACAGCGCCGAGGTTGGGTATGGCATGTGGTAGCTGCCGAACTTCCAGTGGGCGAACAGATCGGTCGCGAACTGGCGATCCTGCGGAGGCAGCATCTCGAACGGGTTGGACATCGGCATGTAGTGGTGATCCGGACTTGGGTCCGAAACACGCATGCGGTCAGCGCCACCGGTGCCAGCGCCATCGAGGTAACGCAGGCCGACAACTTCCAGCTCTTGCCCGGTGATAGTGCGGTACGGGTTATTGCGGCGGATGTAGTCCAGAACAGTCACGTTCTCACCGGTGGCGCCCGAAGATCCGCCCATGCGCTGGCCGGCGATCTGCATGAACTGCTTCAGCGGCAGCTCGATCTTGCCCGGGATGAAAATGCCCTTGCTGTTTTCGTACACGGTGCCCAGCGCGGTGAAGATGTCGCGAGCGATCTCGTCACCGGTGGCCACGGCCCAGGTGGTTCCGCCGGCAGCCTTGACGCTGGCGGTGGTGGTCGGGACCAGGGAGTAGTCGACGTAGCCCGCGAAGCCCAGATCTTCGTAACCGAAGAAGAACACTTCCTCGATGTGACGCTCGGAAGCTTCACGCATCACGACGCCCAGATCAGTCAGCAGGTTCATGCCTTCGAAACCGAAGGACACGGCGCGGATGTCGTCGATGTCGGCCGATGCCATGACGCCGGCGGATTCCAGAGGAATGACCACCTTGTTCATGGACAGGCCAACGGTCGGGATGTCCTTGCCGATGGCGGCACGGAACGCACCCTTGCCGCGGCGATCGCGGACACGGTAGCTGACCAACTTGGCGCCCGGGTTGATGCTGGTATCGATCGAAGCTTGCGGAATGGTCTTGGACCACAGGATCTCCGGCAACAGGACGTCGTACGCCCTCGCGGTGATCTGCTCGTAGATATCGACGGTGAAGCCCATCTGGCCATTCATGCCGGCAGGGTTGCCCGGCGTCATGGCGTTCATGATTGCGGCCATTTGCGCAAGCGGGACATTCAAGTCCGCAGCCAGTTGCTGCGCGTTCATGATTCGACTTTGGTTCATGTTGCTCCCCTTAAGCTGCTGGCTGAGGCACTGGCCCCAGAAGAATACGGCTGACAGTACCAGCGGCGCCGGCACCATACCAGTAAGCACCAGGAACCAGAATACGCCCGGCCGCTGCTGCTTTAGCGAAACGACCGACGCCGATGGTTGCATCGCTGATCGACAGATACACCGGGTCTTTGTGTGCCACGGTCACGCCGGCCGGAACCAGTGCGCCGATCTGCACGCCGCTGCCCAGTTCAGCAACTGCGATCATCGTTGTGTCGCGGACGGTAACCGGGTTGTTCGAGGCATCCGAACTGGATGCCTGATTCAAAACCGAGATGCCAACGAAGTTATCGACGGTGGTGGTCGCGTCGACGTTCTTCACACCGTAGGGGGTTAGGATCGGATCGTTTTGACCGTTTACGGTGCCCTGCATTACGCCGCGGCCCAGCAGGATGATTTCTTCGGTACGGAAGCTGCGAACTGCTTCGCACAGCGCGACAGAGCCGTACTCGGCCAGTTGGCCTTCATACAGCGCGCCGAAGGTATCGTAGAACGTGGTTTGGACGGCTTGAAGGCTCATTACTTATCACCTTTGGTTGGGTACAGGCGGGCCATGCGAGCGTTTTTGTCGCTCATTGCCGGCTGCTGTTGCTGGCTGCTGTTTAGAACCACGACGCTGGCGCCGGTCGGCGTGCGCTGCTGGGTGCCGGAGGTTTCGACCAGTCCTTGGTACATGCCCTTCACGTATCCTTCCTGCTTCGCTTCTTCGGCAGTCAGCTCAGGCTTGCCGTTGGCAACGCGAACCGAGTTGACGACGTGGGCGCGCAGGGCATGGCCGCGCAGCTTCTTGCTGGTGTCGAGCTTCAGGCCTTTCGAGTTCATTACCTCGACGGCCTCTTCATTCTCGATTGCCATTTCTTCAGCGGCTTCGGCGATTGCATCGGTCGACAGGGCGGAATCAAGCTGATCCTTGTAGGACTGGATCATGCCTTCGAGTTCGGCAATGCGGTCGGTCTTAACCTTGGTTTCTTCGCGCAGAGTGGCCAGCTCATCCAGCGCTTCCTGCAACTGCTCAGGGGTGATGGCAGCGGATGCCACTTCCTCGTTCTCGAGCATGGCCTCCTCGAGGATTGGCGCGTCTTCGTTTGCAACGCGCACGACTCGGGATTTCCCGGTCTTGGTGTTGCGGATTTGAACCCGAGTGAATTCCATCTTTGGAGCCTCTTTTTCATTGATGATGCGGACTGAAGCACCCGCCCGACCCGCACCGGGAGGCAGAAGCGCAGAGTGATTATAACGCAGCTTTACAAAATACCCATCGTATGCTTCGCCAGCAGGGCTCATGCCTTGCTCCCATACGATCCCCCAGTCCCCGGCGCTGGAGATCTCCTCGAGGCGCTGAGGGTCACCCGGAGGAAGCATAACGCGCCGGACGGCCTCGGGCTTCTTGAGGAGGATCCCAGAGATCAGGTGTGGCACGCCGTCGATGTCCTGGATCGTCGGTGTGCCGGAGATGTTGCCGCAGTCGCTCAGGTCGGCCGCAGTCTGCCAGGTGTGCCCGATGACAACCGGCATACCCTCCAGGGTCGAGATACCCTCGGGATCTGACAGCTCTTCGGGCGACACATAGACGCGAAGCTCGGATAGACCTGCCGGCGGATTGGAGGCCTCGAGCTCATCGCGCTGGTAGGTCATCACGCCTGCGCAGAGGATGGAGGCCGTACAACGCAAAAACCCCGTGTCGGGGTCATAGCGCCAGGCGTTGTTCTGGATTCGTGCCGCAGTCGTGATTCTCATACGTACTGAGCCTTCAGTTTTTCAAGGTTGAGTTTCGGCTTAGCATAACACCGGCAGTTGGGCGCATGGCCTGGGTGCCCGTCGAACGGGGGCTTGGCCCAGCTGTATGTCACCCCCTCCCGATCCCAGTGGTCGCCGTGCACGCGGTTACCCTTTGGGTACAGCCCGGATGGGTTGCCGACCACGCGCCGGTCCTGGGCGTTGTGCCAGGTGTACTCGTCGATGCCATTGTCCTGCTGGCGGGCCTGGTTCAGGTCGCCGGTCAGCTTGGCAGTTTGGTCGCGGGCGATGAACTTGGCCCGGTTTTTCGAGATGCCTCCGATCTTCTGCAGGCGCTGGGTCAGCGACACGCCATCGACTTGGGGCACTCCGCGGTAGTTGTCCAGAACGGCTTGGCTGACCTTGGCGAAGTGCTCGGTCGAGATCGACTTGATCAGTGCAGTGTTGTCCACCAGAGCCTGGTCCAGCAGTGGCTTGATGTTCGGGCTGTCGATGACGGTAGCGAAGTCCACGCTGAGGGCGCTGGCGATGTTCTTCTGCATGGCCTCCTTGTTGGCCACGTCGGCAGCAGTAACGAACGAACGGGCCGTTTGCGGGGCAAGCTGTTCAAGCCTTGCCTGGGCCTGCTGCGCCATCCCGGCCAGCGTGGTGGCCACGGTAGAGCGGTCAGCGCCCGAGGCGAGCAGGTCGGATAGGTTTGCGGTCTGGCCTTTTAGGTAGCGCACCTGCTGGTCAAGAAGATCTAGGTAGTTCTTCCGAACCGAGCGCGGGATCTTGACAGGGCGCATGTTGCGCTCGTTCTTCTTTTTCCCGTCCTTGGCTGCGGCAGGCAGGATGATCATCTCCGCACCTCGATGATGAAGATGTCTTCAGGATAGGACTTGCGCATCACGCGCAGGCCCTGCAGGAAGTACACATCGCCATAGCGGCCGCAGAGTTCGGCAACGATCTGCTGGCCATTCTTGCGAAGTCCGGCCATGCCGGTGGCGATGATCTTGGCCCGGACCACCTCACAGCGCAGGCAGGTCATGGCGCACCCAATGCGGCGATGTTGGCGGCCAGCTCTGCCTCAAGCTCTTCTGGTGTCTTGGTCGATTCCTCACCCCCCTCCTCGATCAGCTCTGGTTTGATCTCGACCTTCAGGGCGTCACGCTGCTTGAGCTCGTCAAGGGCTTCAGCATCGCTGATGAGCTGGGCAGTCTGCAGGGCGATGACGTTGGCCACGTCAGCGGTGCGCACCTGGGATTGCTCCAGCTCGCTCAGGGACCACAGCGGCTCGAAGACGACATCGATGTCCACGGGAGAATATTCATCGCCCAGAACGGACGGCCCGGCCACCTTCAGCCACTTCATCAGGCGCGGGCGCAGCTCTTGCCGGCGCTTGGCCTCAAGGCCTCCATAGTAGTTCTCGAGCGACGTACCGCCGTCGCCGGCGTTCAGGCCGCCCGGGGCCTGGCTGAAGAAACGACTACCTGGGATGTCGAACGCCGCCGCCAGCACCTGCATGAACGTCATGACCAGCTCGGGCACGCTGCCGAAGGACGGGCTGATGGTGGTGATCGGGTCGGAGTCGCCCGGCTGCCTGTCAACCACGGCGCCCCGGAACAGGTTTATCTGGTTGACGATGTCCTGCATCTTCTTGAGCGCGCCCTGGCCTTGCTTCGTCGCCTCGAGGTCCATGGTGTCGGCCTGGAACAGAAACACGCTGGCGCGCTGCACAAGCTGATAGGCGGCCTGGCGCGATCCGGTTGCCCGGGTCAGGTCGTCGAGCATGGACATCAGAACAGACACACCGAACCCGTCGTTGCGGATCCACTGGCTCGGCATGATGCTCGAGTCTGGGGCCTGCAGCAGCGGATCACCCTTGAACAGGATCAGGCGGTCGCGGTGCACCTGGATACCATTCACCCAGTAGGTCAGCGGGTCGCCATAGGTCGGGGACAGCGGGTCCCAGTCGATGGTGGTGTTCGTCACCCTGGTGCGCGGAATCACGTTGATGAACTTCAGGCAGCCCTTCCCAAGCGCTTCGAAGTTAACCGGCTCGCATGGGTCGGCAGCGCCATCGGCAATCCCCATGAAGATGACGCACCCGCCGATCAGCCGCTCCAGGCGCATGGCCTGCTTGAACTTCTCGAGCACGCTGAGCGAGTCGCCGAAGGTGACCATCAGGGCCGACTGCTCATCGCTCAGGCCTTCGTACTTCCAGCCATCGCGGAGCTGGTCGTCGACCGGGATGCAGATCCCCTTCTTCGAAGCCCAGTCGCTGAAGTACAGGTCGACGACAAACTTGTCTTGCTGAAACGGCGAGAGCCGGGCGGTTGCCGGCTCTTGGAATTGCCCGTAATCAAACTCGGACCCGATGCCGGAGAATCGCCCGACGTTGTTCGTGACCTTGGCGCTCTGCACGCCCTTGCTCGGAGCGCTACGCTGCCGGCCGTTTTTCGTTCTCTTCTTCGACACGTTGGGTGCCTCCGCCGTATTTTGTCCAGACCGAAACGGCCATGGTGATGCAGTCTACATCGTCGTCATGCGCGTGAGAGTCGTCGGTGGTGAAGGCCGAGCACTGGTCGACCACCTGCTCAACCCATGGCTCAATCTCTGGATCTGGCAGCCAAACATCACCGCTGAAGATGTTCCAGGATGCCTCCTTCACGCGGCCGACCTTGTCGTCAGGGTAGCCGTAATCCTTTGGCTTCCACGCCACAGCCCGGATCCCGCGCTTGCGCAGGGACTGGATCAGGCTGAGGCCGCTAGCCTTGGCCTCGATGTACATCCGCTGTGCATCATCCTTGCTCTTCCAGAACTTGTCCGCGCCGATCAGCAGGTCCGGGAACTCCCAGTGTGCGGAGACTCGGTCAATAAGGTAGAGACGCCGGCCGCGCTCTGCGCCCCACAGCTGCAGGGCCGATGGGTCATTGGCGTTGTTCTTGGTGTAGGCCGTGTCAGCCACGAAGAAGAAGAACGTACACCGCTGCATGACCTCCTCCTTGCTGGCGTAGTAGCGCCACCAGTGCGACTTGAGCAGGTTGCCCTCCAGACTGCTCGGCCGCTGCTGCATCTGGCTGTTGAACATGGCCCTGGCCACGGGGTTGATCTCGCCGCGGTCGTTCTTCTTGTCGCGCATGGCCTTGAGCTTTTCGACCGAGTGCTTGGCCGGCCACAGAGCGCGCTCCGTTGGGAGGCCCTCGTCGATCAGCGCTGGCATGCAGCGGTGGAACCATTGCATCTCGGTGTCGGCCAGCAGGTAGGCCGTGAAGTCCTTCTCGCCGATCCGCTGCATGACCACAATGGTCGGCGTGCGCGGGCTGTTACGCCGGCTCTTGATCGTCTCGTCCCAGTTGGTGTTGACCTCTTCCCTGATGGTCTCGTGCTTGTAGTCCTTGGGCTTGAGCGGGTCATCGATCATCAGGGCGCCAGAGAAGTTGAACTCCTCGGTCTCTTCGTCCCACTCATCCATGCGCCCGGCGCCGAAGCCGGTAACAGAACCGCCGGACGGGGCAGCCATGAACACGCCGCCCTGCGCGGTTGCCCAGGCATCTTTGGATGAGGTGTGCCCGGAGATGGTGATCTCGGGCCAGAGCTGGCGGAACTCGGCAGACGTGACGATCGAGCGGATACCCTCGGAGTTCCGCTTCACCAGCTTGTCCGCGTAGGAAAGGTGCAGGAACTCGCAGCGAGGGTTCTTCATGAAGCACCATGAAGCGAACAGCACGATCACCAGCTCGGTCTTCGAGTACCGCGGCGGCATGTTCAGGATGTAGTTCTGGATCTCGCCGCGGTATATGGCCTCGAGGTCGTCACAGATGACCTGGTGGTGCTCGCTGAATGCGAACTTGACGCTCTTGCGCGCCTTGAACATGTACCTGGCATAGAACGTAAAACTCTCCTCGCACTTCTCCCTGATGCGCGTGAGCATCTGCTGTGGGGTGATGGGCGGGATCTTGGCCTGGGCGGTCATACGTCGTCTTCGAGGGCTTTGTCCAGGAGCGCCTGCTGGGCCTCAGTAAGCGGAACCTCGGACGTGAGGATGTGCCCGGTGAGGTCATGCTTCTGGGCCGCATCCCAGCCCTGCATCTTGGCCAGTCGCTCAACGGAACGGATGCGATCTCGCTTGGTCACCCCGGGCGCTCGGGCAAACCCAGACATGATCTGAAGCGCCTCATCCCTGCCCATGATGGTCTGGTTCAGGTCGTATGAATACATTTCATCCATGAAAGCTTTGACTTTAGTATTTTTCATCATGACGCTGACTATGTTGTCAAGCGCTGTTTCCTTCGCTTTCCCCCCTGCTTCCTTGTAGGCCTGTCGCTGGTTCATGCCATTGAGCACGTTGATGCAGACCCGCTTTTGCAGGCTGGTCAGCTTGTCGAATAGGGCCTGTTGCTCTGGGGTAAGTCGCAAGGATTCTTTGGCCATGGTCTTGGTCTCTGAAAGTTCCGTGAAAAAATCGGTTGACGCTGGCGAGTTTATCACGCCCACAAAAAAGCCCCACCGGGTTAGGGCGGGGCTTTATTTCCGAACTCTTAGCTGTCGGCGCTCTTGCCCGCGCTTCCCGGGTGTGTCGTGGTTTAAGCGTCCCACGCAAAGCATGAGCAGATTGCTACTCATCCCCCAGATCGTCAAGCACTGCCTCTTCGGCGGCTTCGAGTTCGAGGTCTTGGATGGCTTCTTCGAGTTCGTTCATGGTCTTGCCCTCGGTCTTGATTGGGCAATCATACCAAAATTTGGAGCCCTCGCCGGCTGGATTCGAACCAGCATTCGTTACCTTTTCCGAAAAAAGCTTGGTCGCTGATCAGGCGCTTCCACTTCTTCAGATCCGGCCGTTTCCCCATTCCAGGTATCAGGGCACTGACGTGGCATTGCAGGTTCGTAACGTGAACCACTCGGCAGGTATGGAGACCGTGAGACCCCGGCGAAGACCAAAACGCCGCCTGCCGGGGAATGATACGGGTCACGCTGACTGCAAATCAAGCGGCGTGACGGTGACGGTGACGCCCGGGCTTTCCGAGAACACCTTGCGGCCCGACCATTCGACGACCTGGGTGTCGTCGACCCACATACAGCCGTTGAAGGCGTCCCAGAAAACTTTTTTCACGTTGTCGGCGTCGGGCTTGATGGTCGGCGCGATTGATCCATCCGCAGCGCCGGCCTTCTTCGCCTTGTTCCACGACTCCCGGATCGAGTGACGAATCTCCATCTCGAACCGGACTGGGCCAGTGAAGCGCGGAACGAACTGCAGCATCAGGAACATATCCTTTGCCGGAAGTTTTCGAAGGCCCCAGATCTGCTCTGCCATCTGCTGACCGTAAAGCGTGCGGGCCACCTCCATCTGGATTGCCAGTTCGTAATCGCGTGTATCTTGCGGCGTATAGACCCTGACGAATCCACCTTGAACCGAATGCCTGGAGCGGCCTTTACCTTTTGGCTGCCCCTCCACAACGATCAGCACGGCCTGATCCGAAAGGTCCTTGGACGGCTCTTCGAAAAGATCCATCATTCGCGCATACGGTTCAACGCTTCGTCTACCGCCTCCTTGGCCTTTTCTTCTTCCTTCGCGTCACGCGCCGCCACCAACTGCTCAGACTCTCTGGCCTTCTCGCCCAGGTTGTCGCAGTAGAAGACCTCCATGTTGTTCTCAGGCGTCTTGAACCGGAGCAGCCTGGCGCCACGCTTACCGCGCTTGGCTGAAAACATGCCGATTACCGAGCCTGGGCTGACCCAGCCGATCCGCTTCATCGGCTTTTCGGCGCGCTCATGGTGCAGGTTCGATTCGACTTTTGGCAGCAGCTCGAGCATGTCCATCACGTTCAGCTCGACGGTTTTGTCGCCTTGGTGCTCGGCACGCTGGACCGATGCGCGGACGAAGGCAAGCGTCATTTCGATGCTCATTGGCCTTTCTCCTTGGCCATGGCCGCGTCTATGCATTCATCCAAGCTGCCGTATTCACGACCCATCTCATGCCCTCGGCAATCGACGTCGGCGTTCTCCGTGATCCACCGATACCGCTCGGCATCCCGCTTTGCCTCAACAAGAAACGCCTCAAGCTGAGCCTGGATCGTTTTTGGAAGTTCCTCATTCTGCTTGCGCAGCACCTCGTTCTCGGCCTTGAGCTCGTCTCGCTGAGCACGCAATGCGCGGTTAGAGAGCATGGTCTTAATCTTCGACTCACGAGCTGTCATGTACTGGTTGTTTATGTCCCATTCCCGCGCCTTACCTGCGGATACCTGGTGCTGCAGAGCAGAGATCTCATCCAGAAGTGCAAGAACAGTGGTCGGCGTCATTTCACCAAGAAACTTTGCCTTTGCCTCGCGCTCTGGGCATGGCCCGGAATGCTTCGGGCTTCCTACGCGCATATTGGCGATATAAGCGTGGTCATCTCGAATGGCGTACTCGGTCCATTTGTCCTGAAGAAACCTCCAGTTGAAGTTTCCGCAGGCCTTGGCCATTTCCCGAAGCTTGTCTTTTTCGATAGTCATTGCTGTTCTCCTTCAGCCTGCGCGCAGCTCGGGCAGCCGTCATGATGAAAATGCATTCCGTCATGGTGAGGGCAGATTATCGCGCTGCACTGATGGCATTCGCCATTGTCCTTGTCGCAGTGGTTAAGCAGCGCATCGATCGTTGGTACTTGCGCATCCCATCCCGCGCAGAAACTCCGGTACGCCCCCGCGATCCCCGGCAGCCGATACCCGTCCTGGTGCAGCCAGCGGTACTGGGCAAGCGTTTCGACTGGTAGGTCGTGCTGGCCGGCATAGTGGATCTCGAATTTCTCCTGACGTGTCATGGCTTCACCTCACACAGCGGCCAGATCAATTGCGCCTCACGCAGCGCCCCGGCGTGGTCCTGCGGCCCATCCATCAGCACCATCGAGAACGGGCTGAAGCCTGGGACTTGGATTGTCCATACGCGCTTCATGGCGCCACCTTCAGGCCCTGGGCTTGGATTGCCGCGATTACTTCTTCCCTGCTCGGACGGAAATGATCGGGCAGCTCCACCACCACGGCCTCGCGGGAGGCGACCCAAGCGTTCCGCATGTGCACCACGACGTGGGTTTCAAGCGGCATCCAGCCATTGGCTTCGCGCTTCTTCTCGTACTCGACGAAAAATTCCTCAAACTGTTTTTCGAACTGCGCGCGCATCTTGTTGGTGTCCATCAGAAAGTCACCTCCGCATCAGCGATGTCATCGCCAAACGCCCGAACAGCCTTGCTCTGCGGTGCCTCGTGTAGTGCCTCATCAAGCGCCACGAATGCCAGCCTTGCCTGCATGAAGGCCTTGCCGATCACCCGCCGGTGCACCAGCTCGTTGTGCATGTCGGCGATGGCCTTGCGCTGGCCGGCGATGAGCTGTTCTTGCTGGCCGATGACAGCGGTTGCGGCGCCGAGCTTTTCGCCGAGGTCGTCAGCGAGCTTCTCGGCATCAAGGCAGTCCTTGGCAACGGCCTGTACGCGGCGCAGCTCATCCCCTGCGATCACCAACGCCTCCTGCGACTTGCGATAGGCCTCGTCCACGGCGCGCATGCGCTCTTGGCAGTCGTCGCGCTCCTTGGTCATCTCGGCCAGTCGGCGCTTCAGGTCTGGATACTCGAAACGCTGCAGCTCCTCCAGGTGCTCCTCGAGCGCAGTCTCCAGCGCATCGGTGGCCTTGGGGTGCTTCTTGGCCTTGCGGATCTTCGCCAGGGCGCCATACAGGTCGTGCCGGGTCTGCTCGATCTTGGATGCTCCATTCGGCGCCTTTACGGTAGGCATTGGCAGCGGATCTTTCAGTTGTGGCAGTTGGTCTTTGGTCATGGTCTTGCTCCGGTCTTTGGTTGGTCAGAATGGAAAATCGAAGTAAAGCTTCCAGTCGTTGTAAGCGGCGGCCGGCGTCTTGCCATAGCCGATTATGTCGTTGCCGAACATGTTCGGGCCGGTGCACTTCCAGAGCGCCTGGACGAAGTCAGTTCGGATTACGCGCCTGAGGTGTGGTTTTCTCCGGATCTTTGGTTTCATCGCTTGATCCCCAGCTTGGCGCGCATCTCGGCGCGTAGCTCATCGGTTGATTTTCGATCAAGGCCCTGGTCCTTGATCCTTTGCTTCACCAGCCAGTCATTGGCATGGTCGGATTTCTCCAGCTCGCCTTGTGCTGCGTCCATGCCGATCTGCAGTTGTCCGTCGACCAGTGGCTCGCCGCGGTTCAGCTTGGCCACCAGATCCGCATAGCGCTTGTTGAACCTGCCCTGCACCGTCTCAGCCTTCGGGATGCCATGGCGGATGCTGTACCAGTCCGTCAGTCGTCCGGCCTCCTGCACGATCGGGTGGCTGAACTTCCACTGCGTCGGGTCAGTGCTGGCGTTGACGGCTTCACGCCATGCCATGGCCACGTCCGGTATCTCCGACGCTGCACCAACACGGCACAGCTCACGAAGCTCGACGGCGCCCGGCGGCCACTTGGCCAACTCTCCCGGCTGCGAGGTCCAGGCACGAACGCCCGTCGCAAGCTGCTGCCCGTTGATGCCCGAGAAGATCTTCCCCCAGTTCCCCGAGTCGTCGCCCAGGCCGTGCACGCTGGTCCACTTGTGGCCGTACAGCTCAGTCATCAATTCCCACAAGCGAACCATCAGCGTCGTTGATGCGGGTGAACTCTCCTTCCCAGTCTGTTCGTCCTTCGCCCAACCAGGCTGGCGGTAGTTCTCCATCTGGCGGAGATCCATGTCCCGCCTGTCCATGTCGCTCGGCTTCGATCTCGCGCCCACGTTGGCGGACTTGATCAACGAGGCTAGGGCGGCTTGCCCCGCTTCTTTGTCCGTTGGTTCCTTCGACATACGGCTTCACCTCGTCTTCCCATTTTTTCTTGTTGAGCCAGGTGGCGGCATTCGGAACAAACTGCCCGTCATCCTTCACCCACTGCTCACAAACCAGATGCACCGACAGGGACTTCATGATGGTGGGCAGCATGTCCTTCTTGATCTTTCCCCACGCCTTCACTGCGTCGGCCTTCGAAACCTTCTTCGGGTACAGCTTCCAGAAAACCGCGAAGGCATCGGACATAGTCTTTTGCTCTTGTTCTTTCTCTTCTCTTCTCTTCTCTTCTCTAGGTAACGCATCGCTAACGCCAGCATCGTTAGCTTCAGCGTTACTTTTTACCTTATGATTTGCGACCCTTTTTGCCGTAAGTGCCCGATTCTTAGCGGTTTTACCGTTGTGCCTTTCGAAATTTGGCAGAGTGATCACGCCGTCGGCATTCGTCATCCAGCCGACCGACTCCATCAAATCGCAAAAACCGGTAACGCCCACCAAACGGTCGAGTAACTTTTTGCTAACGCTCGGAGCGTTACCATCCTCGCTCTGCTGATCGAACCAGACCCATACCCTGAGAAGCTTTCCGACCGCTGCGTCCAGATCAATATCAGCTGCGTCGGCGATCTGGCAGACCTCTGGCTTCTCGAGCGTTGCGGTCTCGAACTTGATCCAGTCTCCTGCCATCTCAATCACCGTTTCCATGCCCAAAGTCCTTCAGGGATTTGATGAATTTTGGGCCAAGGGTTATGTCGCTTCCGTCAAGCCACCTGGCCAAGAACCTCAACACGTGCCCGGAATAGATCTGGTCCATGCTCAGTCCTCCCCCAGCGCCACGAACTCGCTGACCTTCATCTTCAACGCCACCGCGATGCTCTCCAATCGCTCATGGGTGATGATCATCTTCCCGTTGACCATCTTGCTGATATTGCTCCGGTGAATCCCGGTTGCCTCTGCCAGGTCACCCTGACCCATGCTGCGCATCGCAAGGCCTACCCGGATGGATTTTTGGAGGTTCATGGCTATTCCTTTGTTGGTTGGTGGTGGCAAATATAGCGCGGGGATGAATCTTTAACAAGTGCAAATTGTGCTTGACTAGCACATGAACAGAATCTACAGTTCGTCTCACCAAGGCGCACCGCCGAGGATTGTTCAAATAACCAGCCGAGGATTTCACCATGCGTCCGCCGACCAAAGATCGGCACACAAGCTGACCGCAAGCCCGCCATGTGCGGGCTTTGCCAGTACCGAAACCCGAACGAGACCAAGACCATGATTCCCAAAGAAGGCAATGACCTGCTGGAGCTGCACCTTGAGCAGGGCCGCAAGGCAGAGAGCGATGTTCTGGCCGAGCGCATGCTCACCGGCGCCGAAGCGATCCTCGGCTATGCGCTGGCCTGCAACCACCTGACGCCGGTCGAGTACGGCGGCCGCATCGCCTCGGTGAAGCTGATCCGAGCTCAGCGGGATAACCGCAATATCGAGCTTGCTGCCCAGCAGGCTGGACTTACAAAAAACTGACCGCGCCTGGAGGCCATATGGAAATCAGCTTTGAAACCAACGATTTATACGTCGGTCCGCACGGCGGCAGGAGCGTCCACGTAACTGCCAATGTTGACGGCCCATTGATCGCATCCGAGCTGACCGATGATGATCGTCTGAATGGCTTGAATGTGCATGTGGTTCGGGCGTGGCTGCTCAAGAACGATAGTCACGACGACATTCTCGAGGACATAGGCCTCGACAAGATCCACGAATTTTTGTCGCACTGCGACTGACCGAGCCCGGAGGCCCGAGATGGAAACCATGACCCTGATCTTCACGCACAAGACTTGGCTCGGCGCGCTGTCTCTGGCCTACGACGCCGGTATCGAAAATGTCCACGCTTGGTCGCAGCGCGCCTGCCTGTGTGGAGAGTGGACGATCTGCTACGAGGTGAAATGCTGATGGCCAAGCCGACGAAGTACGACCTGATCATTAGCGCTGTAGCCATCGTAATCATCGTGATGATGGGAGTTTGAAATGAGCAAGAATGACGGCGGTACCGCCTTTCCAATGCAGGACGGCTCGGCGATTCATGCATACGCCCTTACCGCCAGCCACGGCATCAAGGATCACGAAGAGCGCGAAACCGCATACATCAAGGCGCGTGGCGAGGCCGTCAGCGGCATGTCACTGCGCGACTACTTCGCGGCCAAGGCAATGTCTGGGTTTATTGCGGCGAGCGAAAAGCGCGTGGCTTATCCCGAAATGCTTGCAGAGGAGGCTTATGTGATCGCCGATTCTATGCTCGCCGCCCGGGTGAAGCCATGAGCGGCTGGATCAAGTGCAGCGACAGGCTACCAGCCGACATCAACCCAGTTCTGGCGTTCGGTCAGAGCGACAGCAACGACGCAGAGTACGCATTCATCGGCTGGACCGATGGTGACAAGTGGTTCGAGGTCAATAACGGCGACTACATCGACGGCGGCTATGGTGATGACTACGACGCTGTAGCCACCCACTGGCAGCCGCTGCCAGCCGACCCCACCGAGTAACCAACCACCTGGAGGCGACCATGGGCGAACAGTGCATTGCGCACATCTGCAAGATCTGTGGCAGCGCCTGGAAGACCAGGGATCGCGCCAAGAAACATGTCAATCGGCGACACAGCGATCGGGTATCTCACCGGCGCGGCCCTGGCCAGCATGTCCGGTATCTCTGGCTAGACCTTGAAAAATACCCGTATCCAAAGAAGGGTGCTCCAAATGAAAAACGTACCGCCCGAAGAAATCGAATGTCCATGGTGCCGCCGCCAGTTCTGCACCACATTCCAGCTGCAGTACCACCTTCGCATCTGCCCGGTGAAGGCGCAGAACGAAGAGCCAGCGGGGGATGCAGGATGAGCGGCGTTATCGGGTTCATCGGCGGCTGGCTGCTGCTGGCCATTCTGATCGCGGTGCTGATGTGCCGCGCCATATGCAAGGCAAAACAACGTGAGGGGAAAGGGGAATGAGTAAAGAATTTGTGATGGTGCGACGTCATGTGCATGGGTGCGCAGATAGGCGTGGCGATGATGGTCTTTGGATCAAGACTTGGCGCTCAAGGTCTCCTGGTCAGATCGTCACGAACCATACTCGGGCTCATGGCCTGTGGAGCAAGGTCGAGCGTCGCACGCAGGATGGCGGCCTGTTCCAGCGCGCCAACCCGGCTTACATCGGAACAAAGAATGGTTTCGCCAATTTTCAAGAGTTCGCGGAATGGTGCCAGTTCCAGCCTGGATACCTTGAGATTGATGAAAATGGCAACAGCTGGGAAATCGACAAAGACATCCTGGTGAAAGGCAACAAGGTCTATTCGCCAGTCAACTGCTGCTTCGTTCCTAGGCGAATAAATTCTCTCTTTACCTCCTGCCGTTCTGCTCGTGGTCATTTGCCGCTCGGAGTAACCCTGGTGAAACGCACGGGGAATTACCGAGCCTACTGCAATTCCGGTGGAACGCTTAAGCATTTGGGCATGTACGACTGCCCACTTGATGCTCACCGGGCATGGCAGGAAGAAAAGATTCATGTGATCGGATTGGCTGCGATGGAATACGACGCCATGCCTGGGTCTCGCGGCCTGGTGGTGGATGCGCTCTTGGGCCGTGCTCAGATGATTTTCAATGACATCCACGCGAATCGCGTGACAGTTGAGGTGTGACATGGAAAAGCTAAACAACCAGGGCGAGCCGGTGACGCTGCCTGCGCGACGCGAACCTGTAGGGGTAACTTCGACAGGCGGATATTCACTCATTCAAGCAAAGAAAGATCGAGGATGGAACGCATGCCTTGACGAAATCGCCAAGCTTGGACCGCTCTACTCCAGACCGGCGCAGGGTGAGCCGTTGGCCTATATGGCCAACGTGCTGAAAGGCAGCCTTGCAGGCCAGTTGATGCTGGTCGATGGTGATGCGCAGCTAACTCCTGAAATGTATGAAGGCCCGTTCGCTGTTTACCGAAACGCCGATCCTGCCGAGGTTGAGCGGCTGCGCGCCACGTCAAAGCGCCAGCAGGGTGTGATCAACACCTTCGAGTGCGAAGTAATGGATCTGCGCGCCCAGCTGGCCGAGCGGGATGCGCTGCTGCGTGAAGCTGATGGTTTATTGCGTGGAGGTGACATTGCCGCAAGAAATGATCGGGTACGGGTTCGAGTCTATGAGCTGAGCGGGAAGATAGATGCAACCCTATCCGCCAGAGCGCGATGAGCGGGCGGCGTTTGAGCGGGCCATTGTTGCCGAATGGCCTCAGGCCCCGCTCAGTCGCAAGCGCGACCTGCTGCCAAAGGATGATCCTTGCTATGGCGATTACTGCGATGAGCCCCTGCAGCGGGCGTGGGTAGGCTGGCAAGCCCGCGCCGCCCTGGAGCGCAAGCAATGAGTCCAGAATACGTCGGCGCCAGGCTCGAAGGCCGGCCGCTGTTTCTCGGCTCTCGCTGCGATATCTGTGGCAAGTACCGGAATCGCGGCAATCACACGAAGTGCAGCAAGATCAGGCAGCAAGAGTATGAGGCCGGGCTCAAGCCAAAATAGGCTTGCGCCGTTCGGCCAGGTAGTGGCAAGATCCAATCCGCTGACGGCGTGGAACCCGAAGGCAAAACGTAACGACCAGATGCCGGGGATGAAACCCATGAAGTCAGCACCGTCTCTCCTGATGATCAAGCCTCCCCGGCACTGGTCGATCTGATGGAGCGTTCCACCGGTGCTGAACTTGATGGGTTTTTTTGTGGGAGAAATTCATGAATATCGCAGTTGGCCAGCTCGATCGGCAGACATATCTGGGCGGTAGCGACATCGCCGCCATCCTGGGCCTGAGCCCTTACCGTACCCCTCTAGACGTATATCTCGACAAGGTCGAAGGCAAGCAGCCAGAAGACCCGGCCAAGGCCAAGATCTTCAAGCGCGGTACCCGGCTTGAGCCCTACATCCTCGACATGCTGGTCGAAGAAACTGGCCTTGAGCTGGTCAAGCGCGGCGAACGATACCGCGACCACGAGCATGAATTCCTTGCTGCCGAGATCGATGCCGAGGCAGACACCGGCGAGAACATCGAAGCCAAGTCTGTCAACCAGTTCGGCGCGAAGGAGTGGGGCACCGAGTGGACCGACGAGATCCCGGTCCACTACACCGCCCAGGCCATGCACGGGATGATGATCACCGGCGCCGCCCGCACCATCTTCCCGGTTTTGATTGGCATCGATGACTTCCGCATCTACGAAGTCAAGCGCGACGAGGAAACCATCGCCGGCATCCGCGACAAGGAGGTCGAGTTCTGGCAGCGCATCCAGTCGAAGGAGGCGCCAGAAGCGACCACCGTTGGCGACATCGAGCGGTTATTCGCTCGTGACCATGGCTCAGTGGTCCAGGCCAGCGACGAGATCGTCGACGCGTACAAGGCGCTGAAGGACCTGAAGAAGCGCATCAAGCTTCTGGAAGACGATGCCGACGACAAGGCCAAGGCCATCAAGCTGTTCATGCGCGAGCACCAGATCCTGAAGTTCGGCGCCGAAACCCTGCTGACCTGGAAGAGCCAGGATACTACCCGGCTCGTGCCGGACCTGTTCCGCGCCGCACACCCACGCATCGCTCGCAAGTTCGAGCGCACCACCACCAGCCGCGTCTTGCGGTTGAAGTAGGAGAAGACCATGAACGCACAAGACCTCTACCTGAAGACCACCGACCCGACCGGCAACGCATCCTCGATCATCAGCCATCACCGCGTGTGGGATCGCGAACTGTTCATGCAGTCACAGCGCGCCATGTACGCCAAGAAGATCGACACCCCTGACTTCCGCGAGGTCTCGCCTACTGACGAGGCCGCCTACCGCAAAGACCGCAACTACAAGGCGAACTGACCATGTCGACCAATCAACTGAAAGAGGCCGCCACGGGCCAAAGGCAAATAACCCCGGTACAGGCGTTTTCCGGGTTCATGGAAAAGCTGAAGCCACAGCTTGAGCTGGCGCTGCCGAAGCACCTAAGTACCGATCGCATGGCGCGCCTGGCCCTGACCGCGTTCAGCAGCAACCAGCAGCTTCAGCGTTGCACGCACTTGAGCATCGCAGCGTCCATGATGACTGCTGCTGCGCTGGGCCTGGAGCCTGGCGTGAATGGCGCCGGCTACCTGATTCCATACAAGGACACCTGCACGTTCGTTCCTGGCTGGAAGGGCCTTGTTGATCTGGTTTCGCGAAGCGGGCGCGGCACGGTCTATACCGGCGTGATCTTCAAGGACCAGAAGTACACGTTCACTGATGGCGCCCGCCGCGACCTGGTTATCCACAATGAAACAGACCTTGATGACCCGGTAGACATCACGCACGCCTATGCCATTGGCTGGGTTCGCGACGCGCAGATGCCGATCATCGAGCTGTGGTCTGTCGCCAAGATCACCAAGCATCGCAACAAGTACAACAAGGTCGGACAGCGCCACTACAGTTTCCGCGACTGGGAAATGTACTGCCGCAAGGTTCCGCTCCTGCAGGTCCTGAAGTACATGCCGTCGTCGATCGAGATGGCCAATGCCATCGCTGTCACCAACTCCGGCGAGAGCGGCCTGGGCGCAACCATCGTTGACGGCATCGTGATCGAGAACGAAGAAATGCAAGATGGACGCCGCACCGTTGACCGTGGCGCTGCCGAGATGGTCGACACCGGCACCGGCGAGATCATCCAACAGGAGGCCGAGCCTGAGCCAGAGAAAGATCCTGAACCCAAGCAGCAACGCCAGCGCCAGCAGCGCGCCGCAGCGGAAGTGAGGGACCAGCAGGACCAGCAGCAGGAAGACTTCCCACCCATGGACTGATCCGCCCGGCAAGGACGCCAGCAACACCCGAACAACCCAAACCAAAGACCATAAGGAAACACCATGAAAGCAGAACACAAAGCCGTTATCGCCCGCGCCCGAAAAGATGGCATGCAGCCTTCCGAGATCGCCTCTGAACTGCTGCTGCACGACCTGGTGCAAGCCAGCATCAACCAGCTGAGCAAGCATGAAGTCGGCTTCCGCAAGATGTCCGAGAAGCAGCAGGACGCGGTGATCTCCGAGCTTCAGCAAGAACTCAAGGCATCGGCGCTGCTGGCTGCCCGGCTGATTGCCGGCGGAGCGACCGCGACCGTCGAGATGACCCTGAAGGACCTGAAGGTCAGCAACGGCCAGGTCGTCGGCATCGTGAAGAGCACCGAGGAGCATTACAACGACCTGATCAGCAAGGTGCAGGACAAGTCCGACGTGCTGATCGTGCTTTATGAGCGTGACTACTTCGACGCCCTGGACGGCATCGAATCGGAGAAGGACCAGAAGCCCCTGGACCTTGGCGATGAAGGAGAACAGCCTACAGCCCCGACCAAGAAATCCCGGGATGGCGGCACCAAGAAGGCCGGTGACGTGGCCAAGGCTATCGAGATCCCGCCGAAGCTCTTGGAAGACGCCAGAGCGTTCGTTACCGAGCAGCAGAACGCGACCTACGCCGGCCTGCAGAACAAGCTGAGCATCGGCATCCAGAAGGCCGAGCGCATCCTGCAGATCCTGGCTGAAGAAGGCGTGGTGCAGTTCGTCGGCGATGCGAAGGATGGCCAGTATGAGCTGGTGCGCAACAAGGACGAGCTGTCGACTGATGAGACCAAAGAGGCTATCGACCGCGAGCAGGACCAGGCGGCCGAAGTTGCCGACCTTGGAGAGGATGTACCGATGTCCGATCTGACCGACGAGCTCTACGATCGCATTGCCGCCAAGACCCGCGAGAAGGGTTCAGCATCGGCCGGCGCGCTGTCGGTGACCTTCGACATCCCGTTCGAGATCGCCGAGCAGGCCTTCGACCGCATGGAGCTGGAAGGTGTGATCGACGCCGAAGGCAACCTGTCGCCGGACGAGACCTTCCCGGTCATGGATTGATCGATCTGCAGTGAATGGGCCCCGGCATTGCTGGGGCTTTTTATTTTCAGAAAACCACTTGCGCGCATATGCAAACGCATATACAGTTCACCCATCGAAACGAACAACGCCCTGGAGGGCAAGACGATGCAAACCAATCACGAGAAAGAAGGCGCAAAGGCATTCCAAGACGGAAAGCCACTGGACGATTGCCCGCATCAGATCAGCTCTATGTCCAAGTACATCCGCATTGCTCGCCGCGAGTGGCGGCGCGGCTGGCAGGAAGCAAGCGATAAGAGTGCCAGCTAACTACCCCCACCACCCACAAGCCCCTTAACTGGGGCTTTGGCAGTACCGAAGCCAGCCGGATTTCTGGCACTAAACCGAGGCATGACCGTGGAACGAAAGAGCAGAGCCATACGGCTTAACGATCAGGAGTGGGAAAGCTTTGTGCGGCTGCTAGGGCCGGCATGGCTTCGCGACCAGATCACCAAGGCCGAGAAGCGCGAACATCGAAAACCAGTTGCACAGACCAAGGACCAAGACCAATGAAACTGAACCGAATCGAAATCAGCAACGTGATCGGCATTGGCCGAGCAGATCTGGACATGGCCAAGGCCGTCATGGTGGTGTCAGCAGATAACGCCCAAGGCAAGAGCAGCATCGCAGACGCCATCAGCATGGCCTTCCTGGGCAAGCCGCGCCGCGTTGACGCCAAGAAGGAGCTGGGCCAGCTGCTACACAACGGCGCCGAGAAGGGGCGCGTGAGTATCGCCTTCGATGATAACGACGACGGTGCAGAGTTCCGTCTGCCAAAGGGCGACCACCACGTCAGCGAGTTCGTCGGCGCCGACTCCATGCCGTTCGTTCTGGACCCGCAGAAGTTCGCCAGCCTAAGCGACGACGAACGCCGGACCATGCTATTCAAGCTGACCGCCGTGAAGGCTTCCCCGAAGCTGGTTGGCGAGAAGTTGGCCGAGCGTGGAGTCGACGAAAGCCTGATCGAAGAGATCCTTCCGATGATGCGCAGCGGCTTCCCGTCGGCGGCCAAGGAGTGCTACGCCCGGGCAACCCAGGCCAAGGGCGTGTGGCGATCGATCACCGGCAGCAACTGGGGCACCAACGTCGCCGAGGACTGGGAGGCGCCAGCGCCCGAAGGCAAGGTGCCAACCGAAAAGGACCTTCAGGAGATCGTCGCCAAGGTCACCAAGCACCAGGCCGACCTGGAAAGCGGGATCAAGTTCATCGGCGAGCAGGAGCAGGCCCAGCGCGATCATGATGGTCGAGCCGAGCGCCTATCGAAGCTTGTAGATACCGCCAGTCTGCTGAAGCGACGCCAAGCCAAGCTGGATGCCGATCAGACTGAACTGGCCAAGTGGGAAGCCAAGCTGCCAGATCTGCAGGCCGCCGTCACGGCACTCAAGGGCGCCACGGTGCCGCTGAAATGCCCATGCTGCGATGAGACGCTGAGCATGGTAGACGGGCATCTGGTGAAGTACGTAGGCCTGAAGGAGGGCACCGGAAAGATTTCCGACGCTGCGCTCGAGCTGACCAAGGCCAAGGATGCAGTCAATCTGCTGCGCAGCACAGTAGCGAAGGATCAGGAAGCCATTGCCGAGAGCAAGGCGGCCGAGCAGGAGGCTAAACGCATCAGGGGTGAGGAAGGATCAGCATTCGACGCAGACAAGATGCAGCGAGCCCGTGACAGCGTCCAGCAGCTGAAGGACGCAATTGCCCAGCTGCGCGTTGACTTCAAGGCCCTGGAAGACCTGAAGGGCGCCGCAGCGAAAGTCGACGAGAAGACCAACAAGGCAGCCGAAGCCCATGCCACAGTCAAGGCTTGGAATGCGGCCGGCGATGCCCTGGCTCCGGACGGAATCCCTGGTGAGCTGCTGAACGATGCACTGGCCCCTGTGAACCAGTCGATTGCCGTTCTCTCTGGAATGTGCGGCTGGGCCAAGGCCGTTGTAGAGCCTGACATGTCGATCACCTTCGGCGGCCGCCTGTACGGCCTGTGCAGCGAATCCGAGAAGTGGCGCGCCGACGCACTGATTGCCCTGGCCATCGCGCAGATCAGCCAACTGCGCCTTGTGATGCTTGACCGGTTCGACGTTCTGGATTCGAAATCTCGCCAGCGGCTGCTGGGTATGCTGCTGAAACTGGACCAGCTGGGCGCAATGGACACCATGATTATCGCCGGGACCATGAAGCAGCCGATGCCGCCGCACGCCAGCTACGCCAGTGTGTGGATCCGTGGCGGCATAGCGGAGACCGTATGAATGAGCTGGCACTTTTCGCAGGCGCTGGTGGCGGAATTCTCGCCGGAAAACTGCTCGGATGGAGAACGGTTTGCGCGGTGGAGATCAATACCTTTTGTTCCAGCCGACTCATGCAGCGGCAAAATGAAGGCCATCTTCAGCCGTTCCCCATTTGGGATGATGTTTGTACCTTCGACGGACGCCCCTGGAGCGGAGTTGTTGATGTCGTTTCTGGGGGCTTCCCCTGCACCGACATATCTCAGGCAGGAAAGAAGTCAGGCATTGAAGGCGAGGCCAGCAGCCTGTGGAAAGAAATGGCAAGAATCATTGGCGAAGTACGACCGCGATTCGCGTTCGTGGAAAACTCGTCAGCGCTCACTCATCGAGGACTCGGAGTTGTGCTCGGTGACCTGGCCGACCTGGGGTTCTCTGCAAGATGGGGAGTGCTGGGATCAAACCATGTTGGCGCCCCTCATGCCCGTTCCCGTTGCTGGATCGTGGCCGACTCCATGCCATGGCTCAAGCCGATGGGGCGGAACATTCCAGGAGGTCGGAGGGAGCCAGAACAAATTGCGTGGAACGCCCATAGGCAAGCTGTATGTGAACCCGGATTTCTGGGAAAACCTGATGGGATGGCCGATCGGATGGACAGGAACCGAGCCATTGGCAACGGACAAGACCCAAGAGTGGCTGCGGCAGCATTCACCATACTCAGCAAGTGAAACACAAACCGCCTAAACCGAAACAGAACAGACCAAAAGTGAGACGAAGACCATGAAAGTATTGCTCGGCGACACGGAAACAACCGGTACTGACCACGAAACGGACCAGATCATCGAGGCGGCATGGCTTCACCTGCCGGCCACCGTTGAAGGGTTCTGCGCCGTGAAGAGCCCGGAGCAATTCGAGTTCTACCATGAGAGGTTCCGGCCATCTATCCAGATCAGCCTGGGCGCAATGTCGGTGCACAACATCATCGAAGAAGACCTGGACGGCTGCGCGGATAGCGAGCGGTTCGCATGGCCTGACGATGCCGACTACCTGATCGGGCACAACATCGACTTTGACTGGCGGATGATGGGTGAGCCAGAAGTCCGCCGCATCTGCACACTGGCTCTGAGCCGTTCGATATTTCCGGAATTGGACAGCCACAAGCAAGCGGCAATGATCTACCACATCGGGCGAATCTATGGCCGCATGGCCTGGGCTCGCGACCTGGTGAAGGGTGCCCACGCCGCGCTTGATGACGTTCGCATGTGTGCCGCGCTGCTGCGCTTCCTGGTGCTGATGCTGAAGCACAAAGGCGTCGAGGTTGAATCGTGGGAGCAACTGGCACTGATCAGCGACGAAGCCCGCATCCCGACGATCATGTCGTTCGGCAAGCACAAGGGTCTGCGAATCGAGGACGTGCCCAGCGATTACGTCCGCTGGTATCGCGGGCAGGTCGACAAAGACGAATGGCTTCTCAAGGCTTTCGAGAGGGCAGGCAAATGAAGCGGATCTACATCTCCGGGCCGATGTCCGGAATCAAGGACCTGAACTACCCGGCATTCAACGCTGAGGCTGCGCGCTTGCGCGGCCTTGGCCACCACGTCGAGAACCCGGCCGAGAACCCGGAGCCACCGTTCGGGGGCTGGAGTGCCTACATGCGCATGGCGATCAAGCAGCTGATGGAGTGCGACACGATCTACTTGCTGCCGGGATACACGATGTCGAAGGGCGCGATGCTGGAGGTGTACATCGGACTATCCATGGGGATGAACTTCATGGGAGAAGATCATGAGCCAGCTTGAGCGAATAGAGGGCCGGCGCTGGGCCCGCCAGACCGCCGAGGAGATCGGCGTCCTTATGGTGCGCGGCCAAGCCAAGGGCCTGGACGATGTCATCACCGTGCTCAGCCGGGGCACGCAGAGCAAGCCCGAGGACTATGCCAAGGGCGTCAACGAAGTAATCGACCTGATCAGGAGCAACATGCAATGACCAAATCCCAACTCGTGAAAGCCTCCGCCCTCATCATGCTGGGCTTCGTCGCTGGCATGGTTGCCTCTGGAAAGGCCAAGGCAGCCCCGCACTACGTCATCAAGTCCGGCAGCATCGTCTGCTTCTACGAGGCCGACTACGATGCCCAGATGAAGGCGCTGGGCCAGGGCTACGAGAAGACCGTCGACAACTGCGGAATCGCCGGGCGCGATATTCCGGTTATTGTCATCCATGAGCGGCTGCTGTCGGCCAGTGAGGTTCAGGCAGTCGATGGCGGTACTCGGCTGTTCGTGGGGATCGAGAGCATTGGGGTGAAGAAGTGAGCGGGATCGACTGGTCCGATAAGCCAGAAGGCGCCACGCACTATTACATCGGAAGCCTAAACCCGTGGCGGGATTGCTCAGGTAAGGACTGGAAATGGTGGAACGATGGTAAGTGGCGATCACCGCATGATCCCGAGTACGCCGGCATGACTAAAGGCCTCGATCTATCAAGCAAAGGTCTTATCAGGCGAAACCCAGAACTGATCCCGTGCCCATGAAACAAGGCCCGCGCAATGCGGGCCTTTTCTTTACAGCACCACTGGCCGCTCTTCCCACTGCAGGCTGTATAGGAGCTGGGCGGCGTCGTTAACGGTAAGCCCCCCGGCCAGAGTGGCGAACCGGCCATGGAACACACCGGCAGGAAGGCCGCGCTCGCTTGAGGTCAGGCCTACGTTCTGGGCGCTGTTGTTTGCCGAGGAGGTGCGCACCTTGATTAGGTCGACCTCTGTGCCACCAGTGAAGTTTCCGCCCGTCTCCAGCGTTGCCTGGGCCGCATACAGGGGCTGCGGGCGCTCAGCCATCCGGTTGACGCCGATCACCGGGCGCTGGGTCCAGGTTCCGCTGCTGGTGGCTCCTGAGTAAATACGCAGCTCCAGAGCACCTTGCGTGAGCTCCATGACCTGCGACCAGAGGATGAAGTCGACAGGACTGGTGAAGCGGAATTGAACCGATGGGCCAGCCACCGGGATCAGGGCCTCGATGTAAGAACGGAAGAACCGGCCGGCGAAGAATCCGGTTTGGCCTGGATCTACGCGGAGGCGGGCTGACGGGCCGGTGCCCTTGTCGGTCATGAGAGAAAGCGGCGGCCATGCGGTTGGCGAGCTACTGAGCCAGAGCGTTGGGCTCGTGCCGCCAGCCAGGGCAATGAACGTGATGCGCAAGGCGCCGATGGTGCCATCGGTAAATACCGATACCTCTCCGGACGTGATCGGAACGTTCTCGCCGCCGATGATGGGCATCCAGTATGGAGACCCAAGAAGGCGTTTCTCGACGCTGACATACCCGCCAGATGGAGCGGTGGCAAAGGCTACGAAGATTCTGTGGAATCCCGACTCGCCACCGGCAATCGGGATTATCTGTGGTTCGGCTGAGGTTTGAAGGGGAAAGTTTCTGGACATGCTGTCACTCACAAGTCAATGCATCGGCCGTGTACGGCTTGCCCTCCCGCCAAGCGCGCAGGGCCGCCTTGTCCGCATTGGACTGCATCAGTGCGCAGTAAAGTTCCGGCGCCCACTTGGCTAGATCGGAGTTCTTCCGGCCTTCAGGTGCTGGAATAGGCGTATCGACCAGCAGAGATTCAGGGGGCAGTTCCCGCGGCGGCTGGACAGTCTGGGTCTGTCGGTAGCCGCAGCCGTGAAGCAACAGCATCAGGGACGCAGCCAGCGCCCCACACAGAAGAGTTCGGGTCATCTTTGAGCACTCGGTCAAGGTCAGAATGCAATCCTTTGAGTTGAGCCTGCAGGGCGGCCTCCTGGCGCTTCCGGACGGCAAGGCTTGCATCCGTCTGCGCCTGACGGGCGAGCACTGAGGCGAGCGACTTTCCCAGCTCGTCGGCCTTGTCATATGCTTCCTTGGCTTCCTTCTTGGCAGCATCTGCAGCTGACCGGGCGTCTTGAACTTGGCCAAGCATCAGATAGCCACCAACCCCAACGCCCGCGGCGAAAAGCGCCAGCCATAGCCAGTGGCTGGCGAGCAATGCCTTCAGAGCTGGCATAGCTCGGCCTCCGCGTTGCGGCGGTCCCACACCCCGGCGCAGTAGGGGTTAGGCTGTGAGCAGTCCACTTTCAGGCCGTCGCGGGTGATGTAGCGCCAGTTCAGCATGGATTTGCAGCCATCGACCTGGCGCCCGGCGTTGATCAGCTTGGCACTGGTGGACCGCTCGCAACCGGCGTCACCGATGTTCCAGCAGAACGAGCCGAACCCAGCCCAGGCCGCTTCGCTCATCGGCACCTTGATGACCCGGTGTGCTACGGCCAGGCGCCGGCCGATCTCTGACTTCCGCCATTCATCGCACTGGGCCTTGGTCATGGTGTCGCCCTTCTTGACGCCAGCCGTCTTGCCGTCGCAGATGGTCCATACCCGGGCGCCGTCCTGGTAGGCCTTCAGTTCGTAACGGTCACCGCTTTCCTTCTCGCGGATGAATTGATCCAGGATGCTGGTCTGCGATGCGCCGGCGGCTACCAAGGCCAGCACAGCAGCGGATAGATACTTGCTTGAGGTCTTCATCAGTCCTTACCCTTCGAGGTAACCGCAATGAACAAGCGGTCAAGACGGTCGTTAGTCTGGCGCTGGTGGTCGTTCGACTCCTTGCGCAGGTTGTCGATCTGCCCGCGCAGCTCCTGCGAGAAGACGGCGGCCAGGTTCTTGATGTCATTGTCCTGCAGGCCGATCTTCTCCCATACCGGGCGCAGCTCCTCCCGGTCGAGCTTCTTGGACACATCGTCACGGGTCCGTTCGATATCCTGCTCGATGTCATCCAGGCGCTTGTCTGATCGATCATTTGCACGCTTGAAGTACCAGAGCAGTAGGCCCATTGCCGGACCAAACACAAGGCCCATTGCCCAGTTTTTCAGCTCTTCCATACCATCCATCCTTGCCCCTCCCCAGGGAATAAGAAAAGGCCTCCGAAGAGGCCGCGGTCACCATTCAATTATTACGATTCCGCCACCTGGAGCTGGCTGCCCGCCGCTTACTCCAGGAGCGCCGACGGTCACCGACACACTTGTAACGCCCGTTAGGTCTACCTGTTTGATTGCGGTTCCTCCCGCAGCCGCTCCAGCCTGGCCTATATCCCCACTATCCCCGCATCCATAGATGCCAGTATTGCTTCTGCCTTCGCCAGAAACCCCAAAGAATGATCCTCCTCCAGAACTCCTGGAGCCTGGGTTGGATGAACCGCCATTCCCCCCCGGGATGTTGATATCACCTCCAGTTGCTACGCCGCCTCCACCTGCAACCGTTCCGGATGATGGCTGACCACCAGTCGCTTGACAGAACCCCCCAAAAGACGAAGTCCCGCCGCTACCACCTTGATTTCCGCCGCCCCCGCCAATCACGGTTACTTTTGGTCGACCATATCCAAGCTGCAATGATTTCGGAACGGTCCAGGTAAACACGCCAGGCGTAGAAAAAACCACAAATCCGTTAGATGCAAATTGCTCCCAATGAGTGGGAGCTGTTGTTGGATCTTGCACAGAAGTGCTAGGGCCGCTTGGTTGTGTTGCGATGTACAACAAGCCATTACTGCCAAAACTTAATGCAGGCACCGTGTAGTCAACAAGGTTTGACCAGCCCAGGATGCCCTGTTTGTCCAGAGTCGAAAGCATCGATGTCAAAAGGAACATGATCTGGTTCCAGTCTTGGGACTCAACTCTGGTTCCGTATCGCCATCCATTTGGGGTATCGTTAGCCCCGGAAGCGGCGTTTCGGTAAGCTACACCAGCAATTGGTGTTGGGGGTATTACGGTTGTTGCGTCTTCTGCAAATATCCCAGGGGATTTGAAATCACGCGTTGAGGACATAGCCAACTCCTACGAGCGCCACATCTGGCGCGCCATTATCAAGGTCCGGCGCGAATGCGTCCGGGTAGCGGAATGATACACGCCTGATCCTGCTGGTCGTAGGAAGAGGCAAGTTGAACTGATGGTCTGCAGTATCGTCTGAGAAATCATCAAGCGCCGCCCGAATGATCGAAGGAGGCGTGCTCGCAGAGAAAATGACCTCAAGGTCACCAAGACCGATATTTTTCACGCTAAGCGTTACCCCGTAGGCAAGCAGAGCGAAATATTGGATTTCTGGTGCGCTCCCGTACTTGGTGTGGTTCTTGGCGATCTTTGCGCGGATGGCTATTCGGTATTCAACATCTCCAATCTGGACCTGGCCGGCCAGTGGGGCGCCGACCACATACACCGGAGACCAGTCAGGGGCAGCGAGCGGTAGGTCTGGAGAGAAATAAGTGATTGCCCCGGCGTCAGTTAGCGGCCTGGGGAAAAGACCAACGATCCTGCCTATGACATCCAAGTTAGCGCCGACAGCCAGATCTAGAGTTCTTGCCGGCAGGGAGTCGATGATCGAATTGTGAAGCTCCTGGGTCTGATTGATGATGCTGGTCTGCATGCCGCGCAAAACAACATCACGGGAAAAGACCTCCAGCGTTCTAACGCAGGCCAGGGCCTGGAGATCCTGCCGGTAGATATCGAATTCGCTGGCCATCAGATCACCGTGATATCGATGTTGTCATCAAGGAACAGCGGGTACTGGTTCCAAGGGGTAGGGATGTCATCCTCGGTCGATGGGGAAGGTGATGTCCCGATGTAGAGGTGAACAACCCGGTGTCCGGGAACGTAGTTTATTGGCGTGAACAGCCGGGACCAGAGAACGGTGGCTCCTGGGGGAAATCCAGTCTCAGAGAAGCCGTCATCAATGCCGAGGGCAGACGCTCCGCTCTGGGCATAGGCAATGATCGCGTCCCTGATTTGCTGTAAGCCATCAGCTGGGAAAATTTTCGGATTGACGATCTCAAGCTGGAGCTCGATGTAGATCGGAAGCGGAGTTGGCCGAGTCCAGCTAACGACATAGGCCTCATCCTGTGCATCGAATAGCGTCAGGGACGTATTGCCAAACCATGCCGAGGCTATGCCGGTGCGCGCCAGCAGCGTATAGGCAATGTCCTCGTCGAGACCGCCAACTACGACGGCTGCGACGGATTTACCCGGTATGCCATTGCTGTCAGTAACAAGGGTGTTGTTCTGCCTGACTCGTGCATAGGTGACGCCCGGAAGGTTGGCAAGGTTTGCATACACAGACTCGACAGGGCTCGCAGCAGGCGCCATGGTGGAGCGATTACGGCGCTGACGAAGCTCTGTATCCGTCTCGATGTTGCGGCCGACTTGGGCATCTGCTGGGTTACTGACGGAGATCAGGCCAGGGTATGGCGTTACGATCCTGTTGATCGTTCCAGCTGGCGCGCTGACTGGCCCAGATACTGTGCACTGAACGCTGATCGAACCAAGGCCGCCAACATCCAGCGTTACATCGGACAGAGTCGCCCACTGGTTGATGTTGTTCTGATCGGACACCAACTGCCCGGAGGGGATTACGGCGAGCGGGGTTCCTACCAAGTCTACGGTTGCGGTTGAGTTTGCCTCATCAAGCCGCGTGATACCGTTCAGCTGGACCAAGGCGCTCTGCGATGGGCCGGTCGCCATGTTCGGGTCAAACTGCTGGTAGACGAGCTGCATGGCCTCCCACCCAAGGCCTACGCCTTCAAGGGGAACCTGAACAACCTGCATGGCCGGGTCGTCAGCTTCGAAGTCAGCCTGCAGTGATTCGCCACTCACTGGGTCTACGATGGTGCGCAGATTTTCCTGGGCATCACTATTCACATCGGCCAATCGCTTGGCTTCAAATCCCGTCGATGATACGCCGGCCATTGGTTAAACCTCGAAAGTAGTTGTTTCGCTGGTGCCGTCTGCCAATTTTAGGCGAGCCTCGCCATCGACAGATACGCGCCTGAAACTGTCCTGGGAGATGTCGAGAGACACGATCCGGTCGACCTCGTCAACATTCAGAATCTCGCGACGGATGATTGCGCCGACTTCGGCCTCGGTCTTCTTGCCGCCAAGGATTCCATCTGCGCCCAAGTACGGGATGCCTTTGTCAGCGTCAAGGAACCACTCGCCACGGTTAATGCTCAGCGCGGTGAAGATTCGATCGCGGGCAGCATCGGCGCCGGTCGAGAGAACGATTCGACCGTCCTTGATCTGATAGTCCGGCTGGCCAAGTCCATCGCGCCGGAGGAGGAATGAGAAGGCCATATCAGGGCACCGTGATGAATTGGTTGGCGGTGACGGTGCCGTTGATGATCTGGTTGCCAACCTGGCCAAGATTGCCAGTAAGGGCAAGCAAGCCATTGATGTCGACCGGAGCGTTGATATGCAGCCCTGTCGCATCCAAGGTGACCGTCATGGCACCAACCGTCAGTTTGATCTCGCCAGCCTTGATGCTGAGCACAGTAGAGGCCTCGGCATCCTGAATGGTGATTGCCTCAGTCGGATAATTGGCTATTTGGACTGACTCGCGGAGCACGCCAGGGTAATAGACCGAGTCGCCAAGATCGCTTTGTCTGGGGGTCTGCATGTCTGGCGGTGGGCCTACGCCCTCCCCATGCTGCCAGTTGTCGATAGCGCGCATCATCGGGAACAGCACGCCATCATCACCGGCGGTCATCGGCGGACAGATGAACAGGCCTTTCTGGGTTGACCCATACATCATGACTGGGGCGCCACGGACCTCGGAGCGCGGGATTTCTGCCGTCACGCCTTCAAGGCGCTGTGTCTTACTGATAGCTGGCTGTGCATCAACCGTTGCCCCGGATGCCGACACATTGGTCAGGACTGCAGGACTGGCTCCGTCCTTCTTCAATAGCTCGCGGTCAATCGCAACCCTGAGCGATTCTGCCTCGGGCGTATCCACTGTCATCATTGTCATGAGGTCACCTTGAGTGATTGGGCCTTCAGCGTTGCCTGGCCGTGGCTGTCGAATGCAAGGTTAACAGACGTTGACTTGTAGCTCCCATTGAGCGCCGGATTGATCAGGCTGTCGATGGTCATCCTATCGCCTGGCTTCATGCGGGCATCGAACTTTGCCACGATCTCGACACCGACGTTTTCTGCTGTCGGACCATTCAGAAGCGGAACTGCGCTGATCAGGTTTCGCTCGGAGGTGAAGAAGAATTCACGGCCTGTATCTTTTTGGTCCATGACTGCCTGGATAACTCCATCCTGTACGGACCAGCTGAACCCGTACTGGTCGCCTAGCTTGTTGAGTTGTTCGGTACTTGATCCGCTGAATTGCTGGCCCTTCTGGAACAGGTTCCCGTCAACTTGGATGTCACCCACGGTCACACCAGGCATAGACGAAGCGATGTCCCGAACCACCGAAGCGATAGGGGTGCCACCAGAGAATGCCCTCGTGTAGGCGCCGCGCACCATGCCGCCATATCCGTCGAGAGCAGTGATCTTCAGCACGACATCTGCGCCCTGGCGCTCTGGTATGGCCGACAGTATCGAGCCAGACGCCACAATCCCTGCGCTGTCCGCTGAAGATGAGTAGCCGGCCAAGAGCTGGATCTTGGTTAGGTTGCCTCTGATTGACTGCATGGTCTTCTGGGACAGGCCCCAGATCGCAATGTCGATCTTGTTCGGGTCGCCAGTTACGGTTTTGTTGGCGTTAAAGACAACGCGCAGGCCGCGACTTGAACCATCAGCGATGATGCGAATGGCCTCGCTTGTCGAGCCCCCCCCCTGCCATTCGGCAAGGGGGCCAACAATCAGCTCGCAGTAGCGTAGAAAGTCCATCACTTGACCTCTAACGCAGAAAGCCTTGCTTCAATCGCATCAAGCCTTTCCCAGCACTGCTGAACAGCCTTTATCGTCGGCGGGATGAATTCGTCATAACCCAGCGAGAAGACGTCTTCACCGCCGTTAATGGCGTGGTGTTGCAAGCCACCGAAATCAACGCCAAGCCTTTCGCACAACTCAGCTACTTCCTGAGCAATGAACCACTGATGCATACGAGTTCGTTTGCGGCTTCCGTCCTTCTCGATCAGGGTGACGTTACCTTCTTCGTCTATCTCGCGGTAGTCTTCCCGAATATCCCAACGACCTTGTTTCGCTCGAAGTCCAAGTATGAATTCAATACCGAGCTCTGTTTCTTGCACATCGGCTTTATCACGTGCATCTGAACGGTTTTGTACCGTACCGTATACATAAGTCGTGGTTGCCGAGTCCCCAAGCTGAATCTGGTCACTGCCGGTTGCAACCGAAAAGCTGCCAAGACAGGTAACGTTCGAATAGTTATTCGACATCGCGCCAGCGCCAGGCCCAAAGAAGGCGTTTCTAGTCCCGGTGTTGCCAACACCTGCCTGGGCGCCGCTGGATATGGTGTAATCGCCGTTGGCCTCCGCCAGAGCGCCATTTGCAACGCTCTGCTGCCCAACAGCTTTGGCTTCCTCACCGTTCGCAGTGCTACGCACACCTTGGGCCAACGCCATGTAGCCGGTGGCCGTCCCAAGGTCGGAAAGGACTTGTGACTGGTACCCGTTGGCCGTGCCGTTCGAAACTGGTGAACCTGCAGTTCCAACGCGAGCCTGCACGCCGGTAGCGGTGCCGCCGTCTCCATACACCCAGGATTCAGCGCCAGTACAGGTGACATTGTCATAGTCGGCGACAGCAACACCCGTGCCGTATCCAGCAAATGCGCCAGTGTAGGTGCAGTTTGTGCCGCCTGAATTCATGGCTCCAGTGTTGGCCCCCCAGTAGGAGTTGGCCGAACCATAAATATCATTCTGCCCCGCGCACCAGCCACTTGCCGAACAATAGTCGCCAGCGATGTGCAGCCACAGGGAGTGGAAGCCAGACGCGGTCAGTCTGCTGCCTACAGTATTCGACGTGAGAGACTTGTAGCCGTTGGCTGTGTTTTCGCGCCCCTTGGTGTTCATTTTAAGAGCGGAGTAGCCGCTGGCATCGTTGCTGCTGGTGTTGTTGAACATTAGGGAGTATGGGCCGGATCCCCGGTTCTGATCGCCGAATAGGCAGCTAGCAAGAACGTTAGCCCCCTCAGCCAGGTTATGCGCCCCCGGCAAAGGGTTGCCGTCATTCATTTTGACGCCGAGAGTCCTTGGGTCTCCCAGGGCAAGGTCATTGCTCAAATAGCCGCCGGTCTTAATTCCGGCCGGAGCGTGTTGGCCATTGGCGCCGGAAGCCATGCCCGCAACTGAAAACTTCGTGGGCCGCACAACCGGGAAAACCTTCACGTAATACAGCTGCCCTGCCCAGGAGGTATCGGTGGATACCACGATTTCGCTGAAATTCGTGCCCGAGGTGAAATAAACGAATTGATAGGTCTCGTCATCAATTGGGCGGTTGTTCTCAGTGCCGTTCGTAGTGACCCCGCCCACCACGAAAGGGTAGCCATTCGGGTGATCTGGCCACAGGGAAATCCCATCGAGCTTTATGTTTACGCTTCCTCGCGCCGTGGTTTTTATGCGCATCTCAACCAGGTAGTGCCCGAACAAATCTGGGCCCGGGACAGGCCCTGTCATCGTCGCTACTGTGCCGGCCCCATGGACTCCTGCAGAATCGAAATTAACACGGGCAATGGTTCCCATATCAGGCCCGAGGTTAGCGCCAAGGGATGCATAATCCTCTTCGTTTTGCTTGACGTTACCCCATGCGAATTCATTCGCGACACCTGACCTTTCTGCAAGTGGATCAAGAATGTCATTTACGTTTTGCAGGCTATCAGAGAGGCCAGAAACCTCATCTCGGATGTACTCGGTCCTGTTCAGGAGCGCCTGGGCTTGCTGGTTCATAGGATTCCCTGTTCCGCCAAGCGCCAGAGTATTTGTCTCAAGCTGGGGAACTGGGGTCAGTGCTGGTGTTGGATTCAGTTCTGTCATGATCACTCCGCTTCTACTTTTTGGCCGTTTAGGTAATAGGTCCCATCAAGCATCCATGAACCGTCCAGTACCAGCAGGGGAGGCCCTGGAGGCGGTTGCGTGTACATGGCCCTGACATCAAACGGCAGCTCAGTAAGGAACTGGGATTCTATCTCGTTGGCTTCCCACTCGCCCGGGGAAAACCACCAGAGCTTGGCTGTTCTACCAAGCGAGTCTTCTGTGTTGTTTTCTCCGCCGTCCAGGGTGAATACCCTGAACTGTCCGAATACCCTGGTCAGGTTCGGCTGGGCGGCTAAAACGTTGATGACCGGCACAAGCGCCAGCCCTTCTGCAATTGGCAGGCCATTAGGCCCGAAAATGTCCATGTACCAGGCTGGAACTGTTGGGTTCCAGTAGGTCCTGATGGATAGCAGGTTGTTGCCCAGGAGCACCTGAATGCGCCTATCGCCTGTGCTGTTAACGGGGAGTATCAAAGCCATGGTTTACCTCGTGAATATTTGGCTGAGCACGGATCCGGATGCGCCGGCAGCCTTCTTGTCTGCTGTGGTCGGCGTGGTCGCTTCTACGCGCCCGGCGTTTGTTTGGGTGCTGGCTGTTTTCTTCACCGGCTTGCTGAGCTTGGCTTCAGGGATCGTTGTTCGCTCGAGCAGGGCTTGCGGAACCTCCTGGAATGCTATGCGCCCACGGAGAGCGCCAGTGAATGGCCCGGTATGCTCGGCCGATACGGCGGTGATTGCCATCGATGGATAGGTACGGTGTCGCGTTACCACCTCATACAGCCCCCGCTCCTTGATCTTTGTTCGAAGCGAATCGAGGAGAGTTGCCGCCCGGTTGCCGTAAGACTGCCCGTCCTGGTCGAGGTTGCTCATAACCCAATACACCTCGAGGGTGTCTGGATTCTCGACGATATGGTCGGCCGCAGTAGCTCCTGACTCGATCGTGTAGTTCGTGGGCGAAGCACTGAAGTTGTGGTATTCGCCGGTCTTGAGGTCTACCTCTGGGCCATCAGTGATGACCTGGAGGTTGTTCCCGCTGAACAATGCTACTGCCATGAACCCTCCTACGCCGTGACAGGGCCGCTAAGCCCCGGGCTGGTCTGCTGCAGCGACGATCCTAGACCACTCTTGCTCACCACGGCATTGCCTACGGCAGCGGGGTCGCCGGCCCCGTTCACGTTGATCGTGGTGTTGTTGGTCTGGTTGCTTGACCCGCCAGCACCAGCGACCACGCCTGCCTCTACTGGGGCAGACGACGGGGCGCTACCGAACACGCCGCCGAAGAAGTCGCCGATCTTTCCGGCGTAGTTCTTGGCAAGGTCGAAGATCACGTCGAACTGCTTGGTGAACAGGTCGGACAGGACCGAGAACGGGTTAGCGCCAGAGATCACGGCCTCAATCGCGGACATTACGTTTTTGATGGTGCCGACGATGGCCATGAACACATCGGAGACGATCCCGGCGGCTGTTGTAAAGGCTGCTACCAGGCCACCCCCGACCAGCGACATCAGCTTTCCGACCCAGTCAATAATCGTCCCGATACCCCCCGTGATCGCCGGGTACGCTGCCATGAAGCTTTCGACCCATCCGCCGATGATCGACTCGCCCCCGGTGAAGGCAGAGTAGAGGTCATCGAGAACGATGATGATCGCGCCTATGGCCACAGCCATCAGCAGGAATGGCCAGGTGGCCGCGATTGCAGCCACCGCAAGTGCTCCGAGGGCAATAGCCACGGTGATGGCAATCGCCTGCGTGGCGTCAAGACCCTCGACCAGTCCATCCATGGGGCCGATGAACTTCATGACCTGGTCATAGACATAGCCGATGGCCGCGCCGAACATCTTGAACCCCTGGCCGACGCCCTCGACGACCTGAGTCACGGCGCTTGAGATGAACTGCCGGTTTGCGCCTACCCAGTTGGTGAATGCATCAAGAGCGTCCGCCATCCCCGGCAGCAGGCCGACAGATATCGACTTGCCGAGGGCGTCGACCACTGAGCGAGAGTTGAGCAGGGAACTCTGGAAGCGTGCGGCCTTGTCCTTCGCCGCGGTATCCAGCACCAGGCCGAGCTTCTGCGCCTCGCTGCGCAACTGGCTGATGCCCTTGCCGCCCTGCTGGAGAACCTTTAGGGCGCTTGGGCTGAGGCCGAGCTGATCGGTGAACTTGTTCTGCTCGCCCTTGCTCAGCGTTTCGAATTTCTCGGCGATGTCCATCAGGACCTCGTCGGTGGAGCGCAGCTTGCCGGCGGCGTCCTTTGCGTTCACGCCAAGCTCTTTCAGTGCGTCGTTGTCGTCCAGGGTCTTCGACAGGTTCTCAAGGTCGGTGCGGAACTCCTCGACCTCGGCGCCTGACTTCTGCGCGGCAAACTCAAGCTCTTGGAATGCTTCGAAGCCAATGCCGAATGCATCGGCCATCTTCCCGGTTTGATCTATCGCGGCGGCCTGCTGCACTGCGTAGGCACCCACTGCGCCAGCTGCAGCTACAAGGGCAGCTCCCACGGCCGTTGCAGCCGTGGTGACGCCCCCAAGGATCTTGCCGAACCCGGAGGCGGTTGATTCGGCCTTGGGGTCGGTCTTCAGGCCGAGGATCGTGACAAGCTCGTCAACCACGCTCATTTGTTGTTCCTCATTCGTTCGGCCAGCACATGGCTTTCCCAGTCGATCCAGTCGTCCAGATCAAGGATGTCATGCATTCGCCATATGTCATCCCAGGAATACTTCCAGTCGCGGAGGTCGGGCCATGTAACGCCGAGGCCGCCCTTGAGCAGGCGGCCTATTGCGTAATCAATCCTCCATTCTTCTGGGATCTCGATGGACGGGCGGCGGGCACCCGATACCTCTAGCCCTTGCCGCCGAGCCCGAAAAAACCCTGGCAGTTGACGCGGATCGCCCACACCAGAACCAGCAGCAGATGGTCTGGGTGATCGGCAAACCACTGATTGAAAGCGAGATCATCGTGAAGCTTTCGGTCTGCGAACAGGTTGCCGCGCACGAACTCAAGACCGATCTCGTACAGGGCATCAGCATCGATCTTGCCGATTCCGCCGGCCATCGCCGAAATCAGCTGGGGGGTTTCCATCAGGTCCTTCATGCGGTCCTTCGCGGCCTCGCCATCCTTCGGCGTCTCCTCGCCATCCTTGCGATCCATGTAGGCCTGGACGAGGTCTTTGATGGTGCCGACATCCGACACGGCTACCGCCAGCAGCTGGATAACCTTGGTGGCCAAGCGGCCGCCTCGGATTGGGTCCAGCTTCACCAGTCGGTACGCCTGGCCTTTGATCTGCTCGGTTGCGATTGCTTCACTCATGGTCTTTTCCTGGTCTTAGTAGATGATCTTCTGAACGTTGAACACAACGGTCTGAGCGCTTGGGGTTTTGCCGCCAGTGTTGACGGCGCCGAGGTCGGAGATGCTGCAGCCCTCAAGCCGGATGGCCTGGTTTGCCGCGGTGATGATCTGGATATTGAACAAGCGGGCCGCCGAGGTTTTCTGAGCGCGCCAGAGGTCCGTGTATTTGTCCAGGCTTTCGC
>Ga0308172_1000585_pt1 | contig 41855 bp, 45 predicted proteins | sample PhyGR2_FD_202134 | JGI IMG/M metagenome (GOLD analysis project Ga0308172, IMG submission 202134) | Phyllosphere microbial communities from UC Gill Tract Community Farm, Albany, California, United States - DLSLSG.R2 | ecosystem: Host-associated > Plants > Phyllosphere > Unclassified | place: USA... | reverse complement strand
GACGACAGCAAGGGCCACACCGTGGCCTCCGCCTCCACCCTCGAGACCGACCTGCGCGGCTTCGACGGTGACAAGACCGCCAAGGCCCGCAAGGTCGGCGAGCTCGTCGCCGAGCGTGCCAAGGCCGTCGGCGTGTCCGACGTCGTGTTCGACCGTGGCGGAAACCGGTACGCCGGTCGCGTCGCCGCGATCGCCGACGGTGCCCGCGAAGGAGGGCTGAACCTGTGAGTGACAACAAGGAGACCGAAGTGACCGAGCAGACTGCACCGGCTGAGGGTGCGGCTGCGGCTCAGGCCCCCGCCGAGCGCGAGCGCGAGCCCCGTCGCGGTGGTCGCGAGCGCAACACCAACCAGCGCGACCGTGGTTCGCGCGACCGCAACGAGAGCCAGTTCCTCGAGCGCGTCGTGACGATCAACCGCGTGTCGAAGGTGGTCAAGGGTGGTCGCCGCTTCAGCTTCACGGCGCTCGTCGTCGTGGGCGACGGCAACGGCGTCGTGGGTGTCGGCTACGGCAAGGCCCGCGAAGTCCCCCTCGCCATCTCGAAGGGTGTCGAAGAGGCCAAGCGCAACTTCTTCCGCGTCCCCCGCTCGGGCTCGACCATCCCGCACCCTGTCCAGGGTGAGGCCGCTGCCGGTGTGGTGCTTCTGCGCCCCGCCGCCGCCGGTACCGGTGTTATCGCCGGTGGTCCCGTCCGCGCCGTCCTCGAGTGCGCCGGCATCCACGATGTCCTTTCGAAGTCGCTCGGCTCGTCGAACACGATCAACATCGTGCACGCGACGGTCGAGGCGCTGAAGTCGCTCGAGGAGCCCCGCGCCGTGGCCGCCCGCCGTGGCCTGGAGTTCGACCAGGTCGCCCCGGCTCGCCTCGTGCGCGCCGAGGCCGCCGCTCAGAAGGTAGGTGCCTGATGGCCGAGCGTCTGAAGGTCACGCAGATCAAGTCCAAGGTGAGCGAGAAGCAGAACCAGCGTGACACGCTGCGCTCGCTCGGTCTCAAGCGGATCGGCGACTCGGTCGTCCGTCCCGACGACGCGCAGACGCGCGGTTACGTCAAGACCGTCGCCCACCTCGTCAAGGTTGAGGAGATCGACTAATGGCTGACAAGAAGGACGAGACCGCCACGGTCGACGCCCCGAAGAAGGCCTCGGCCCGCAAGACGGCCGAGAAGAAGGAAGCCCCCGCGGCGCGCCCCGGCGTGCTCAAGGTCCACCACCTGCGTCCCGTCCCGGGCGCCCGTACCGCCAAGACCCGTGTCGGTCGCGGTGAGGGCTCGAAGGGTAAGACAGCCGGTCGCGGTACCAAGGGAACCAAGGCCCGTTACCAGGTCAAGGTCGGCTTCGAGGGTGGGCAGATGCCGCTGCACATGCGCACCCCGAAGCTCCGCGGCTTCAAGAACCCGTTCCGCGTCGAGTACCAGGTCGTGAACCTGGACAAGCTCGCCGAGCTCTACCCGCAGGGCGGCGACGTGACCGTCGCCGGCCTCGTGGCCAAGGGTGCCGTGCGCAAGAACGAGAAGGTCAAGGTGCTCGGCACCGGCGACATCTCGGTCGCGCTCACCGTCTCGGTCGACAAGGTCTCCGGCTCTGCCGAGCAGAAGATCGTCGCCGCCGGCGGCACCGTCAACTGACGCCCGAACCCCGAAGGGGCCGGCGGCCTTACGGCCGTCGGCCCCTTCTGGGTTAGTCTGATTTGGTTGCGCCCTGCGGCGCGCCGAGATCGTTCTGGAGGAACCTCCTTGTTCAGCGCCATCGCGCGGGTTTTCCGCACGCCCGACCTGAGGCGGAAGATCGCCTTCACGCTGGGCATCATCGCCATCTACCGGCTCGGTGCCCATGTCCCGTCGCCGTTCGTCGACTACCCCAACGTCCAGCGGTGTCTGGCCGACTCGGGCAGCACCGAGGGACTGCTGTCGCTGGTCAACCTCTTCTCGGGCGGCGCTCTGCTGCAGCTGTCGATCTTCGCGCTCGGCGTCATGCCCTACATCACGGCCACCATCATCGTGCAGCTGCTGCGCGTCGTCATCCCGCACTTCGAGACCCTCTACAAAGAGGGCCAGGCAGGCCAGGCGAAGCTGACGCAGTACACGCGTTACCTGACCATCGCTCTCGCCCTGCTGCAGTCGACCACCCTGGTCACCGTCGCGCGTTCGGGGCAGCTCTTCGGCTCGGCGGGTGTCCCCGAGTGCCAGCAACTGCTGACCAACGACATCTGGTGGGCGCAGCTGCTGATGATCATCACGCTCACCGCCGGCACGGGCCTCGTCATGTGGTTCGCGGAGCTGGTCACCGAGCGTGGCGTCGGCAACGGCATGTCGATCCTGATCTTCACCTCGATCGCCGCGACCTTCCCCGCCGCGATGATGTCGATCCTGAACTCGCGTGGTGTCGAGGTCTTCCTGCTCGTTCTGGCCGTCGGCATCCTGGTCGTGGCCCTCGTGGTCTTCGTCGAGCAGTCGCAGCGGCGCATCCCCGTCCAGTACGCCAAGCGCATGGTGGGCCGGCGCACGTACGGCGGCACCAACACGTACATCCCGATCAAGGTGAACATGGCCGGCGTGGTGCCCGTCATCTTCGCCTCGTCGCTGCTGTACATCCCCGCCCTGATCGCCCAGTTCAATCAGCCCCAGGCGGGCCAGGAGCCCGCGCCCTGGGTCACCTGGATCTCGCAGTACCTCACGCGCGGCGACCACCCGCTGTACATGCTGATCTATTTCCTGCTGATCGTGGGCTTCACCTACTTCTACGTGGCGATCACCTTCAACCCGGTCGACGTCGCCGACAACATGAAGAAGTACGGCGGCTTCATCCCGGGTATCCGCGCGGGTCGTCCCACGGCCGAGTACCTCGATTACGTGTTGACGCGCATCACGCTTCCCGGATCGATCTACCTCGGTCTGATCGCCCTGCTGCCGCTCGTCGCCCTGGCGACGGTCGGCGCGAACCAGAACTTCCCGTTCGGCGGCGCCTCGATCCTCATCATCGTGGGTGTCGGTCTCGAGACGGTCAAGCAGATCGACGCGCAGCTCCAGCAGCGCCACTACGAAGGGCTTCTCCGATGACGGCGCGACTGTTGATCGTCGGCCCCCAGGGGTCGGGCAAGGGGACGCAGGGCGTCCGGATCGCGGATGCCTTCGGCATCCCGGTCGTCTCGACGGGCGACGTGTTCCGTGCGAACGTCGCGCAGGGCACAGACCTGGGCAAGCAGGTCACCTCGATCATCGACGCCGGCGACCTCGTCCCCGACGAGCTCACGAGCGCGGTCGTGCGTGATCGCCTGTCGCAGACCGACGCGAGCGAGGGCTTCCTGCTCGACGGCTATCCGCGAAACCTGGCGCAGGTCATGCACCTCGACGAGTTCCTCGGAGGACGCGACGAGTCGCTCGACGCCGTCATCGCCCTCGTCGTCCCGCGCGAAGAGTCGCTCTCCCGCCTGACCGCTCGCGCGGCGGAGCAGGGTCGCGCCGACGACACGGCCGAGGCGATCGAGACGCGTCTGGGCATCTACGAGCGCGAGACCGCGCCGATCCTCGGCGTGTACGGCACCCGCGACATCGTCGACGAGATCGATGGCGTGGGCAGCCTCGACGAGGTGACGGAGCGGATCTTCGCGGCGCTGGACGCGCGCGGGCTGCGCCGTCGTTCGGCTGTCTGACAGTGGTCTTCCGCGCCTCGATCTACAAGAAGCCCGCGCAGCTGCGCGCGATGGTGGAGCCCGGTCTCATCACCGCCGCGGCTCTCGACGCCGTCCGTCAGCTGATCGCGCCGGGCGTGACCACTCTCGCTCTCGATGAGGCGGCCGCGCGCGTGATCGCCTCGCGGGGCGCGGAGTCGAACTTCCAGATGGTGCGGGGATACCGGCACACGATCTGCGCGTCGGTGAACGAGCAGGTGGTGCACGGCATCCCGAACGATCGTCCGCTGCAGGCCGGCGACATCCTCTCGATCGACGCGGGCGCGCAGTTCCGTGGCTGGAACGGCGACTCGGCCTTCACCGTGATCGTGCCGGGAGAGGCCCCCGAAGAGGTCGTGGCGCCGAGGCGTCGGTTGTCCGAGGTGACCGAGGGCTCCCTCTGGGCGGGCATCGCGGCGTTGAGCCGCGCCTCGCACCTCGCGGAGGTCGGGGCGGCCATCGAGCAGTACATCGACGACAACGCTCCGAGCGGCGGCTACGGCATCCTCCGCGACTACGTCGGTCACGGCATCGGCCGCAAGATGCACGAATCGCCCAGCGTGTTCAACTACGCGGTGGCCGATCGAGGACCGGAGGTCCGCCCGGGTCTCGCCGTCGCCATCGAGCCCATGGTGGTCATCGGCGACCAGGCGACCGAGGTCGAAGACGACGGCTGGACGGTGTCGACGATCGACGGCACGGCCGGCTCCCATTGGGAACATAGCGTCGCGGTGCACGATGGAGGCATCTGGGTTCTCACCGCCCCCGACGGCGGTGCAGAGAAGCTGGCGCCCTTCGGTGTGGTGCCGAAGGAGATCGATTGATGATGATGGCGGCTGCTCGCAAGGCCACGAACTGGTTCGCGATCGGGATCACGGCGGCGGCCGTCGTGATCGTGCTGGTGATCGGCGGTGTCGTGTGGTTCGCGAACAGTCAGGCGACCTCGGCCGGAACCCTGCCCGAGTCGCCGGCCGTCAACACCGATACCGGTGCGATCGCGGTGGGAAGCGGTCCGAAGACCGTCGACACCTACGTCGACTTCATGTGCCCCATCTGCAACTCGTTCGAGCAGGCGTACGGCCCCACGCTCCAGCAGCTCGTCGACGACGGCACGATCACCCTCAACATCCACCCCATCTCGATCCTCGATCGGCAGTCCCAGGGGACGATGTACTCGACGCGGTCCGCGAGCGCCGCCTACTGCGTCGCGGTCGACGATCCCGCCAACGTGTCGGCCTTCGTCTCCGCGTTGTACGCGCAGCAGCCCTCCGAGGGGACCTCGGGGCTCGACGACGCCACGCTGGCGTCGATCGCCACGACGGCGGGTGCATCGGATGCCGTGACCTCGTGCATCCAGGACGGCACCTACACGAAGTACGTCACGGCGATGACCCGCGAGACGCCGATCCAGTCGGGAGCGAGCGGCGTGTCCACGCCGACGATCGTGGTCGACGGGACGGTTCTGACGAACCAGACGGATCTCACCGGAGACCCGCAAAAGGACATCGTCGCCCGCCTCAACGGCTGACGACGCACCCGGCGAGTTGCCGGGTCGGGCATTACCACGTATGCTTGATCTTTGGTGCGTTGCGCCTTCATTGGCGTGTCGAAGCACCGAATCCCCATCCACCGCAGACCGGCCGGTCTGCAACTGAGCGTGAGCGAGTTTATGGCGAAGAAAGACGGTGTCATCGAGATCGAGGGCACGGTGTCCGAGGCACTGCCCAACGCGATGTTCCGTGTCGAACTGACCAACGGTCACAAGGTGCTCGCCACCATCTCGGGCAAGATGCGACAGAACTACATCCGCATCATCCCCGAAGACCGCGTCGTCGTCGAGCTGAGCCCGTACGACCTCACCCGCGGTCGTATCGTCTACCGCTACCGCTGAGCCCGGCCGAGAAGTAACGAGCCGCACCCCGGCCTCGAAGACAGCGAAACAGGAACATCATGAAGGTCAACCCCTCCGTCAAGCCCATCTGCGATCACTGCAAGGTGATCCGTCGTCACGGGCGCGTGATGGTGATCTGCAAGAGCAACCCGCGCCACAAGCAGCGCCAGGGCTGAGCTCTTCCGCTTTTCCAACTGAATACACACCGGCAGGATCAGATCCTGCCCGCGCGAGCGGGCGGGGGACACCTCGGGGCGGAGGCCCGAGCACCGATCCTGCTCCACACCTCCACGACACTCTGAGGAGAGCCGCATGGCACGTCTCGCCGGCGTCGACATCCCGCGCGACAAGCGCGTGGTGATCGCACTTACCTACATCTACGGCGTGGGCCGCACCCGCTCCGTCGAGATCCTGAACGCAACCGGCATCAGCCAGGACATCCGCGTCAAGGACCTCACCGACGACCAGCTCGTCGCACTCCGCGACCACATCGAGGGCACCTACAAGGTGGAGGGTGACCTCCGTCGCGAGGTTGCCGCCGACATCCGCCGCAAGGTCGAGATCGGTTCCTACGAGGGCCTGCGCCACCGCCGCGGCCTCCCCGTGCGCGGTCAGCGCACGAAGACGAACGCGCGTACCCGCAAGGGACCCAAGCGCACCGTCGCCGGCAAGAAGAAGGCGCGCTAGGCCTCCGCCGGCGCAGGATTCAGGAGAACCGCACATGGCACAGGCCAAGTCTGCCGCGCGCAAGCCGCGCCGCAAGGAGAAGAAGAACATCGCCGTGGGTCAGGCCCACATCAAGTCGACGTTCAACAACACCATCGTTTCCATCACCGACCCCTCGGGTGCCGTCATCAGCTGGGCCTCGTCCGGCGGCGTCGGGTTCAAGGGCTCGCGCAAGTCGACGCCGTACGCCGCCGGCATGGCTGCCGAATCGGCCGCGCGTCAGGCGCAGGAGCACGGCGTCAAGAAGGTCGACGTCTTCGTCAAGGGCCCCGGCTCGGGTCGTGAGACCGCGATCCGTTCGCTGACCGCGGCCGGCCTCGAGGTCGGCTCGATCCAGGACGTGACGCCCCAGGCCCACAACGGCTGCCGTCCGCCGAAGCGCCGCCGCGTCTGACGCGTGCGTTCCCGGGAGGTGCGAGTCATCTCCCGGGAACGATGCGTCCGAGGCCCGTCGTGCCCTCGCTCGGCATGCGCGGCCCCTCGCGATGAAAACTCAATATCTCACCCCATTACACGTGTCATATAGCGGGCACGTGATCGAAAGGAACACATAGTGCTCATCGCACAGCGTCCCACTCTGACCGAGGAGAAGGTCGGGGAGTTCCGCAGCCGTTTCGTCATCGAGCCGCTCGAGCCCGGCTTCGGTTACACGATCGGCAACGCCCTGCGTCGCAGCCTGCTGTCGTCGATCCCGGGTGCGGCCGTCACGAGCATCCGCATCGACGGTGTCCTGCACGAGTTCAGCACGATCCCGGGCGTGAAGGAAGACGTCACCGAGATCATCCTGAACATCAAGCAGCTCGTGGTCTCGAGCGAGCGCGACGAGCCCATCACGGCGTACCTGCGCAAGACGGGTTCGGGCGAGGTCACCGCCGCCGACATCTCGGCCCCCGCCGGTGTCGAGGTGCACAACCCCGAGCTGGTCATCGCGACGCTCAACGACACCGCAAAGTTCGAGCTCGAGCTCACGATCGAGCGCGGCCGCGGCTACGTGTCGGCGACCCAGAACCGCAACGAGTACGCCGAGGCGGGCCAGATCCCGATCGACTCGATCTACTCGCCGGTTCTCAAGGTGAGCTACCGCGTCGAGGCCACCCGCGCGGGTGAGCGCACCGACTTCGACAAGCTCGTCCTCGATGTCGAGTCGAAGCCCTCCATCGCCCCTCGCGACGCCGTCGCGTCGGCCGGTCGCACGCTCACCGAGCTGTTCGGCCTCGCCCGCGAGCTGAACGTCGAGGCCGAGGGCATCGAGATCGGCCCCGCGCCGGTCGAGACCGTCCTCTCGAACGAGTTGTCGATGCCGATCGAAGACCTCGACCTCTCGGTCCGGTCGTACAACTGCCTCAAGCGCGAGGGAATCAACACGGTCTCCGAGCTGGTCGCCCTGTCCGAGACCCAGCTGATGAACATCCGCAACTTCGGTCAGAAGTCGGTCGACGAGGTGCGCGACAAGCTCGTTTCGCTCGGACTGTCGCTCAAGGACTCGGTGCCCGGTTTCGACGGCGCCCAGTTCTTCGGCGGCTACGACGAAGAGACCGTCTGACCCCCGTCGGACCCGACCGAACCTTCCTACTGGAGTAACACGAAATGCCTAAGCCCACGAAGGGTCCCCGCCTCGGAGGCGGCCCGGCCCACGAGCGTCTGCTTCTCGCGAACCTCGCTGCAGCGCTGTACACGCACAAGTCCATCAAGACGACCGAGACCAAGGCCAAGCGTCTGCGTCCGCTCGCCGAGCGCCTCATCACCTTCGCCAAGCGCGGCGACCTGCACGCGCGCCGTCGCGTGCTGAGCGTGATCGGCGACAAGGAGGTCGTGCACACCCTCTTCACCGAGATCGCGCCGCTGGTGGCCGAGCGTGACGGCGGCTACACCCGCATCACCAAGGTCGGCAACCGCAAGGGCGACAACGCGCCCATGGCCGTGATCGAGCTCGTGCTCGAGCCCGTCGCCAAGAAGCCCGCCTCGTCGAAGGCCGCCGCTGCCGCCCCCGTCGAAGAGCCGGCCGCCGACGAGACCTCCGCTGAGGAGACCCCCGTCGTGGACGAGGCGGCCGATGCCGGCGCCGAGTCTCCCGAGGAGGGCGCTGCCGCCGAGGCCGCTGCCGAGGACGCCGTCGAGGGCGACGCCAAGGCCTGAGTCCCGCCGCTTCACGATCGAGCCCTCACCCCGCACGGGGTGGGGGCTTCGTCGTGCGCCCGTCGCCCGTAGGCTGGGACAGTGCGTCTGCGACTCGACATCTCCTACGACGGGACGCACTTCCGGGGTTGGGCTCGTCAGCCCGGGCTGCGCACGGTCCAGGGAGTCCTCGAAGACGCCCTGAGCCGCGTCCTCGGTGGTGCGCCGCGGCTCGTGGTCGCCGGTCGCACCGATGCCGGCGTGCATGCGTCGGGGCAGGTGGCCCATCTGGATCTCGACGACGCCCAGCAGGCGCGGCTGCCGCGGCGACGGCGTCTGGATGACGAGGCCGATGCCGTAGCCGCCCTCGCGGGCCGTGTCCGGGGCGTTCTCGGCGCGTACCCCGACGTGACCGTGCACCGGACCTCCGTTGCCCCGGAGGGCTTCGACGCCCGCTTCTCGGCTGTATGGCGCCGCTACGCCTATCGCGTGGCCGACGCCGACGCGGGGTACTCGCCGCTCGAACGTCATCGCACGACGCTGGTGAGGGGTGCGCTGGACACGGATGCCATGCACGAGGCCGCCCAGAGCCTGATCGGTCTGCATGACTTCGCCGCCTACTGCAAGGCCCGCGAGGAGGCGACGACCATCCGCACCCTCCTCGAATACGACTGGCGTCGGGGTGACGACGGCATCCTCGTCGCCAACGTGCGCGCCGACGCCTTCTGCCACAGCATGGTGCGCGCTCTGGTCGGAGCATGCGTGGCCGTGGGGGAGGGGCGCCTCGGCATCGACGACGTCGTGGCGATTCGCGACGCGGGCCGACGCACGCCCGACACGAAGGTGCTCGCGGCTCGAGGGCTCGTGCTCGCCGAGGTCGGCTACCCGGCCGACGAACTTCTCGCCGCCCGCGCCGAGCAGACACGGAACCGCCGGGACGCTGACGACATCGGGTCCTGACCGCACCGGAGCTGGTCACCGCAACCCCCGTCGCAGGTGATCGCCCGGCCCTAGGCTGGTGGGGTCATGAAGGTCATCTCGTACAACCTCCGCAAGCACCGCGCCGCCGGCGAGCTCTCGAGTCTCGTCGAGGAGCACGGGGTCGACGTGCTGTGCCTGCAGGAGTGCGACACGCGCGACATCCCGACGGAGATCGCGGGCCTGCGGCTCGCGGAGGCCACGCAGCGCAATCGTCTGGGGCTGGCCGTGTATTACCGGGAGAACACGTTCCGGGCGCGGGAGGTGCGCGCGATCGCGCTGAAGAAATCGCTGCACGACTACGTTCTGAAGCCCGCCGAGGAGCGCATGCTCGGCGTCCGCCTGCAGGACATCGACGAGGGTCGAGAGGTCATCGTCGCGTCCTTTCACGCCGCCCCCCTGACGGCCTTGAACTCGCTGCGGCGGCACCAGATCCGTACCGCACTGAGCGAGCTGCAGAATCTGGGGCCGGGGCTGCCGGCGCTGATGGTGGGCGACTACAACTACCCCGTGTTCAAGGAGAACCTCGGGCAGAAGGTCCGTGACCAGGGTTACGAACTCACCCTCAGCGACGCGCGGACCTACACCCGGTACCGGTTCTTCCGGGGACACTACGACTTCGCGACGTCGGTGGGGTTCGACATCGCGCACATCCGCACGTTGCCGCAGGGACTCAGCGACCACCTTCCCATCCTGATCACGGCGCAGGTGTCGTCCGTCGCGCCGCCCGCCGGCCTCTGAGCGGCGGTCCGCGCGCCCGTTTCGGCTCGTCACGCGCGGCGGCGAGGACGCCGAGGAGCGCGCACCCCGGCGCGGGGCGCGATCGGTCCGGGCCCGCTCGGCCGGGCTGACCATAGACTTGACCCGGAATCGGGAGGACCCATGGAGTACGGGGTGCGTGGGAGTCGGGTCGCGCTCGGCATGGTCGGCGTCGTCGCCCTGACATTCGCGCTGTCGGGATGCGGGGCTCCGCCGTGGGCGCAGGGTGGGAGCGCCGCTTCGTCGTCACCGACGCCGACCCGCGCGGCGTCTCCCGCGCCGCAGCCGGTCCCCAACGACCTCTCGAGCGGATCGACGCAGAAGACCGTCACGGCGGGGGCCGTATCCGCGACGGTGGACTACTGGTCGACGCTGTCGATGGACCGTTGGACGCCGACGGCGCTCAAGCCGGTCAGCCTGTCGATGGTCACCACGGTGACGCCGGACGACGGGCAGAAGGTCTATCTGCAGCGGGCGACCATGACGGCGGTGCCGGGCAACGACGCGCAATCGTTCGCACCGCTTGCGGCGCAGACCGATCAGTCGAACGCCCCGGGGTACCTCGTGCTGTCACCGTACAGCTACTCGCAGACCTTCAACGTCGGGGAAGTACCGGCTGACGCCACCTTCGTGACGCTGCAGTTCACGTACGAGTTCCTCGTGCAGGCCACGCCGACGTCCGAGGAGTTCGCGAAGCAGACGGCCAGCGACACGCTCACCGTGGCCATCGCCGGCGGCGGCGCGGCCGACTGAGTCAGGACCGCACGCGTTCCCACCTGTCTCCGCCGAGTCGGCGCGCCCTCGACGCCGCGGCATCGGCGCGGGCGAGGAGCGTCTCGAGGTCGTAGTCCGCCGCGGGAGCCGGGACCCAGCCGACGCTGGCGGAGAGTTGTACGGCGACCCAGGCGGTGGCATCCAGCTCGGTGAACAGGCGGAGCACCGTGCGGACGTACTCGCGCACCACCGTGTCGGGGCGGGCGATGAGGACCGTGAGCCGCCCGGTTCCCCTCCGCCCGATGTCGGCGTCCGCCGGGAACGTTCGGGTGACGGTGGTCTCGAACGCGGACACGATGTGTGCCCAACCGTTCTCGCCCGCGGCGCTGCGCAGCTGGGCCGGGTCATCCACCTCGATCGACAGCACCACCCAGGCGGTCTCGCCGCCCCGACGGGCGCGCGCCAGGCGATCCGTGGCCGTGACGACGAACTGCGGCCACGCCGTGGCGGTCAGGGCATACCCCGGGGACACCGACGTGAAGTACAGCAGGCTCACGGTGGCGCACACGAGGTAGACGAGCATGGCCAGCCCGTTCAGCGTGCGGGCGAGCTGGAGATCGCCGACCGACGTGGGTGCGGCGATGACCGAGATGACGCCCGCGATCGCGAGCGCCACGAAGCCCGCCGAGACGACGAGGAGGGGCAGCATCAGACGCTCGCGCCACTCGGCCGCCCGTCGCAACTCGATGATGGTCAGGCCGGCGAACGCCGCGGAACCGAGGAACGCCAAGCGGAACACCAGACCGTACACGGCCGCATCCGTGGCGAGAACGAAGACCGTGGCCGAGCACACCGCCTGAAGCGCGCTGATCCAGGGCAGGGCCCGGACGCCGCGCCTCGCGCGGAAGCCCGACCAGATGAGCGCCGGGGCGCCCAGCATCAGCCCGAGCCCGCCGCGGCGGATGGACTCGTCGTCGACGGCCACCCCCACCACGGAAGCCCAGGTGCTGGTCATGGCGAGGAGGAACGCGAGCGACCACAGCAGGGCGGCGCGCGACGGGGCGTGCAGGAAACCGAGGCTGACGATCATGAAGACCGCGAGCGTGGAGACGGTCGCCTGCGCGAGGCTGAGGTTCGTCAGGACGTCGGTGGGCGTCATGCCTCCTGGTCCTTCGACGGAGCGGGGAGGGCCACCGTGACGGTGGTGCCGGCGCCCAGCTCGCTCTCCAACCTCACCGAGCCCCCGCTCTCCTCCACGATCCCGCGAATGATCCCCATTCCCAGGCCGGTGCCCGGTGTGGAGCTGTCGCGTACCGCGCGCGAACGGAAGTACGGGTCGAAGATGCGGGGCAGATCGTCGGCCGGGATGCCGATGCCGGTGTCGGCGAATCGGAGGATGACGGTGTCGTCGTCGATCTCCGCACTGAGGTGCACCGACCCGCCCGCCGGGGTGTACTTGATGGCGTTGCTCAGGATGTTGTCGAAGGCCTGGCGAAGCCGGAAGGCGTCTCCGACGACCTCGGCGTTCTCGAGCAGATCGTCGACGATGCCCACGCCGCGGGCCGCGGCAGCGGGACGGAACGATTCGAGGGACGAGGCGATGATGCGCATGGCATCCGCTGTCTTCGGGGTGTCCTTCTCGCGGAAGACACCGCGCGAATTCGCCAGGATCTCCGAGATGAGTTTCTGCATGCGCTCGCCGGCCCCGGCGATGACCTCGAGCTGTTCGCGCACCTTGGGGGAGAGGTCGGGGGCGTCGAGCGCGAGGTCGGCGTGGCCGATGATCGCCGTCAGCGGGTTGCGGAGCTCGTGCGAAACCGTGGCAGCGAGGCGCTCGCGCGCGCGCTCGGCCTCGATCAGCGCCGTGATGTCGTGGACGATCAGCAGGGTGCTCTCGGGCTCGTCGGAGGAGACGAGTCGCCGCGTCGAGGCGGACAGGGCATGCCAGTTTCCCTCCGTGTCGAACAGCCACACGCGCTCGTCGTCGAATTGCTCTCCGCGCGCCGCGCGCGCGAACGGTCTCTCGGAATCGCTCAGGGGTTCGCCGCGGAGCGTCGCGTACTCGACGGCGCCCCCCAGGCGCTGAGGCTCGTCGCGCTCGATGCCGTACAGCGAGAGGTAGGTGTCGTTCAGGGCGAGGACTTCCCCGTCGGCGGACATGCGGGCGATGCCGGTGTCCAGACCGTTCAGGACCTGTGACACGCGGCGTTCCTGTCCGGTCACGCGCTGCAGAGTGCCCTGGAGGCGCGACGCCTGCCGTCGCAGAAGCTGTTTGAAGGCACGGGTCTGCCGTGCGGAGAGGTGCGTGGTGATGCCGATGAAGGTCAAGGACAGGATCACCACGATCAGTCGCAGGACCGTCGCCGGCCCCGAGTCGTTCACGGCCGCCTCGACGACGATGATGGTGCCCACGGTCGCGAGGCTGATGATGAGCAGGCTCGCCGCGAAGTGCGTCGCGACCCAGGTGATGGGGAACACCCAGAAGAAGCCGAAGCGCAGATCGGTCCCGAAGCTCAGCAGACCGATGCCGAGGATGTCGCCGAACGGGACGACGGCCACGGCGCTGCGGGGCAGGCGATGCCAGGGCACGATGATCGCGAACGCGGTGAGGGCGATCACGACCCCCACGCCCGTCGAGAACGTCCAGACGGCGAAAAGGCTCGGGTCGAGGGCTTGGGTGAGGAGCACCGTGATGACCACGCTGGCGCCCAGGACGAGCTGCAGGAGCCAGACGGACCGCGTCCGGCTGCTGGGGCTGGAGACCTCGTCACCCTCCAGCACCCGGGTCGGCGCTGCCGACGATACGCTCCTCGCGGCTGCCATGCCAATGAGTGTATCCACGGTGGTGTAGTCTTCTGCGCGCCATCCTGTCTCTGCTCGCCGTTTGCGCCCTCCGGGGCGCGTCGTCCGGTCAGACTCCCCCTGAGGCCTGCATCCCGCAGTGTGATGGTCGTTCATCGACCTCTGCGCGCCCGCGCCTTCTCCTCAGGAGTCCGCCGTGACCACCCGATCCCGCCTCCGCGCGGTCCGCGCCCTCGCGATCGCCGCCGCCCTCGTCGTGAGCCCCGTCGCCCTCAGCGGGTGCGCGCAGGTGATCGACGCCTTCAACGCCTTCCAGGGACAGGCCTCCGGCGATCAGTCCGTCGTCGTGGCGACCCCCGCCCCCCAAACGGCCTCGTCGAGCATGCCCTTCGACTCGCAGTTCACCTACGACGGCTCTGTGTCGCTGTCGTCCGAGGTCGCCGACGGCCTCGAGGTGCGCCTCGACGTCTGGGCCGTGAAGCCCAAGCGCACCATGGAGTGGACGTCCACGAACGAGAAGCAGCTGGGGTTCGCGATCAACGTGTACGACCACCGCGTCGACGAGAAAGCGGTGCTCACCCAGAAGCGACGCGTCTACCTGTCGTCGGTGTCGATCACGTCCCAGACGGCGCAGACCGGCGGCCAGGTGTCCAACCCGTTCCAGTTCAGCGCCGACCCGCGCACGCTCGTCCCCTCGGACACCCTGCGCTCCGACCGCGGTCTGCTGCTGAACAGCTTCCAGGGCGGCCTCCTGGTTCCCACGACCTCCATCCGGCAGCTCCCGAACGACACGTACGGGATCACTCTCGAGTTCGCGCTCAACGTCTCCGTGGAGGGAACCGCCAACACCGACGCGTCGTTCAACCAACAGACGGTCTACCAGTACCTCCCCATCGCCATCTTCACGAGCGACGGCGAGGCGTCGGCCTCGCAGACGACGACGGGCGGCACCGGTCGCGCTCCGGGCTGGGGTGAGGGCACTCCGAGCCAGGGTTGACCCGACCGCTCCTCAGCGGGTGACCGGTTGACGGGGCCGCAGTCGCCGGCTGTCCATCAGAAGGGACACCCCGTCGACGTCGGCGAGCCGATGGTGCTCGAACGACAGGTCCGGTGTGTCGTCGTACCCGATCGTCGGCATGAGCTCTGCGAACGCGGCTCGCACCGACTGTTCGACGCCGTCGGTATCGACATCGGCGGGCAGCAGAAGGAAAACGGTGTCGCGGGCCGGCACGCCGGCTGCGACACCGGGAAGGGCGTCGCGGGCCGCGGCGACGACCGCGGAGAGCAGTTGCTCCGCCCGCTCGGAGCTGTGGGCGGCGCGAATGAGGTCGAGTTCGGGAACGCGGACGACGACGGCGTTCATCCCGGCGCCTCCGCCCAGCAGCTGGACGGCGTCGCGCCGGAGGGCGCCGCGATCGTGGGCGCGCGTGCCCGGAGCCGGATCGTCGTCGAGCTGACGGCCCATTTGCACGGCCCCGGCCGCCACGACGACGATGGCCAAGGCGCTGACGACCGAGGTGAGTTCCGATGATGCCGCGTTCCGCCACAGGGGCGAGTCCATCCCCATCGCGGCGGCGACGACGAGGCGACCGATGTTGTACGCCGCGAAGAGACCCAGCGCCCACGCCATCAGGCAGCTGCCCTCGATCGTGGCGACCGGTCGCCGGCGCAGTTCCACGGCCGCGAGGATCGCGAAGGCTGCGATGCCGGCCGTCTTGAGCAGGGTGGCGTCATCGAGGGGCAGCACGAAGGTCGCGGCGAGCATGAGGATCGCGCCTGCGCCCGCGCTGACCGCCCCGATCGCCGGTCGCGCGTTCAACCGGCGGACTCCGGCCCACGCCAATCCGGGGGCGAACACGTTCGTCGCGTTGCCCACGGCCGCGGCGAATGCGCCACCGCCGATCTCCTCGAGGATGTTCAGGACCGCGCAGGCGAGGGCGGCCAGCGCGGCTGCGCCGAAGTAGCGGACGAGCTCGGCCCGCGGCCCGCCGCGGTCGTCTCCGTGTCGTCCGTGTGCGAGGAACAGGACCGTCACGGCCACGCCGGCGGCGGCGATGGCTGCGATGAGGTCGAGGACGGCCATCGACGGGCGCTTTCTGCTCCTGCTCGCCTGAGCAGATCTTCAGGGAATCTTGCGGGGACGGTGCCGGATCCCGGCGGACGTCTTGCGGTGAACCTACCAGAGTGGGACCTGGCCGACACGCCACCCCTTCGAACAGGAAGACACCGTCATGACCGATGCGCGCAGCTTCGCCGCCCACTCCCCGGCGCTCGCCTACCCCGCGGGGGACGCGACGGGGGCGGGCGCGCCGGAGCACGGATTCGCCGACGACTTCGCCGCCGTGCTGGAGAACACCTCGGTCCACCGCTCGACCATCGGCTGCGTCATCCCCGCGTACAACGAGGAGGAGTCGATCGCCGACGTCATCGAGGCCCTCCTCGGTCAGACCCGCGTGCCCGACGTCATCCACGTGGTCGTGAACAACACGTCGGACAACACCGTCAAGATCGCCTCCGAGTACAGCGGTCCGCACGAGATCACGACCGATCTGGGCGATCAGTTCACCGAGGTTTTCGTGCACGACATCGGCAAGAACCCCGACAAGAAGGTCGGCGCGCTCAACTACGGCTACTCGCTCGTCGAGGGCTACGACTACCTCCTCGGCGTCGACGGGGACACGATCGCGGATGCCAAGGCCGTGGAGTACCTCGAGACCGAGGCGGTGTCGGACTCCCGCATCGGCGGCATCTCGGCGATCTACACGATCGACGACCGCCCCATCAAGGGAGTGATCGCCAAGTTCCTGACCGCCGGTCAGCGCACGCAGTTCGCGGCCTTCAACCTGCAGAACATGCTCCGCGGCCGCAACATGGCGGTGCTCGGCGGGCAGTTCTCGATCTTCTCGACCAACGCGCTGCGCGAGGCCATGAAGCAGAACCACCAGAACACCCCGTGGGTCAAGGACTCCGAGGTGGAGGACTCCCTGCTGTCGCTGCAGATCAAGAGCGCCGGATACCTGACCAAGATCAGCCCCTACGCCCGTGCCGATGTGGGCGGCATGACCACGCTCTCGGGGTATGACGCGCAGCAGGTGAAGTGGACGTACGGCGCCATCGAGCTGATGTGGCCCGGGCAGCGCGGCGACACGAAGGGCCAGCCCTTCCACCCCAACCTGCGCCTGCGGTGGTTCGAGAACTTCGGGATGCTGACGAACCTGTTCGTGCGTGTGGCGTTCCTCACGCTGCTGGCGGGGTCGCTGTCGATCGGCGCGTTCGTCTTCTCGCCGCTGTGGCTGATCCCGCCCGTGATCGCGATGCTGCTGAACCTGCGTATCGCGCGCACGATGAAGGCGGTGAACCGCCGCGACGTGCTCTTCGCGGTGCTGTTCTTCCCGGCGGAGCTGTTCATGTGGATTCGCATCAGCCACTTCGTCCGCTCGTGGACCCGCTTCCTCTCGCGCAAGAAGGTCGACAACTGGGCCATGCAGGCCAAGGCCGAACGCGGTGGCGGGCTCGGGCACTGGGCCCCGATGATCGTGCTGATCGCGGTGGCCGTCGCCCTCGCCGTCATCTGGGTGATGGTCGGCCCGATGGTGCAGTCCTCGATCCTCTGGATCGGGTGGCCGATCGTCGGTGTCGTCACGGTTCTGCAGACCCTCCTGATGTTCTCCAAGCTCGTCCGTCGTCACCACGGCTTCAAGGTCTGACGGACACCAGATCTGATCGCGACCCGAACGCGTCAGAAACACGAATGCCTCGACCCTGGGGAGGGTCGAGGCATTCGTCGTGTCCGGGGGACGCCGGCGATCAGGGAGCGGCCATGAGCTCCGACGTGAGGCGATAGCCCACTCCGCGGACGGTCTCGATGTACCGCGGGTTGGCCGGGTTGTCTCCGAGCTTGCGGCGGAGGTTCGTCATGTGGGCCTCGATCGCGCGCTTGTCGGCCTCGCCCACGAAGTAGCTGGTGACGTAGGACTCGCCCCGCAGCACCAGGGTCAGATCGGCCTTGCTGCGCACGCGTCGCTTGGACTCCATCAGTGTGGCCAGGAGGTCGAACTCGGTGCGGGTGAGGTCGAGCTCGTCGCCGCCGACCAGGACGATCCTGCTGTCGGGGTCCAGCTTCAGGTCGCGGTGCACCACCCAGGGGGCGCCGGTCGGGGTGAGCGCGCCGTGCGCGCGCACGGCCGCTTCGTTCCCGGGCCGGGGCACGAGGTCGCCACCGGCGGAGCCCCGGGGCTCCGGACCCTGCGACGAGGGCACGACCACCGGGACGCCGACGGCGGCCGGTGGGGGAGCGGTGGGCGGTGCGGCGGCGGGCTGCTGCGAATCCGCCGGGCGGCTGGCGGGGAAGGACGGTCCCACGCTGTCCTGGCGGGGGGCGGTGCTGGAGGGGGAGCCCCCGGCTCGGGGGCGGCGCAGCAGCGCCTCGATCCGGGCCCGCAGCTCGCGCGGACGGAAGGGCTTCACGACGTACTCGTCGGCCCCCGCTCCCAGGCCGAGCACGACGTCCGCCTCTTCCTCGAGGCCGGTGAGCATGATGATGTAGGTGTCGCTCTGCTGGCGGATGCGACGCGCCGCCTCGAACCCGTCGATGCCGGGCATGTTCACATCGAGGGTCGTGATGAGCGGCTGGTACGCGATCACGGCGCGGACCCCGTCGATACCGTTGCCCACCGAGACGGTCGAGAATCCGGCCGCCTCCAAGACTTCGACGAGGAGGTGGCGGATGTCCGGGTCGTCTTCGACGATCACCGCCGTCTTCAACATCTCCGTGCTGTCGCTCATCACACCACTCTTCCCGTTCGCACGAAGATCGTGCCCGCGATCTCCCCCGAGGCGCGGCGGCCCTTCGGACCGTGCCACATCTTTACATACTTTGATGACACCCCGGACGGTCGGGAGGGTGCGGTCGCGATCGCGTCAGCGGCTCTCGCGCGTGAGTTCGACCGCCGCCTGCGGCCACCAGGTGCCGGCGGCGGGTCCGCCGTTGCATTCGCCGTCGCTCTCTCCGGGCGGCTTGATCCAGAGCGTCGTGTCGACCACGCCGTCTCCGTAGGCGCCCCCGGGCTCGCCGACGAGTCGTCCGGTCGGGTTGCACCACTGCGAGCCCGCGGGTCCTGCGCCGTTGCGCGAGGTGTCGATCACGGCGTGGGTGCCGCCGAGCCGTTCCGAGAGAGCGTGAGCGTAGGCGAACTCCGCCGCCGTGTCCTGGTAGTTCGACACGTTCAGAGCCACACCGCGGACGTCGTCGATGAGACCGGTGGCGGTGATGAGATCGGCCATCTCATCGACGGGATGCCACGAGGAGTGTCCGCCGTCGAGGTAGATCCAGGTGTTCGTCCCGCGGATGTTGTCGACGGCCGAGCGCAGGTGCTCGGCACGGTCGCCGGGGGAGCCGCACGAGGAGGACAGTGCGATGCTGTCGGGCTCGAGGATTACGATCTTCTGGATGTCGGGGGCGTTGCGCAGGGCGTCCCCGATGCGGGCGGTCCAGTCGCGGTAGGACGCGGGGTCGAGTCCGCCCGCGGAGTGGTTGCCGCAGTCGCGGTCGGGCAACCCGTAGACGGCGACCGAGAGCGCGGCATCCTGATCACGCGCTTCGGATGCCAGGTGCGCCACGCGGTCCCAGACCTCGTCGATCGGGTCGATCTCGGGCGTGAGCCAGTAGGCGGTGGGCTGCGCGGCGAGCCACTCGGCCGCCGCGACCTCGTCGGCGCTGCCGGAGGGGTCTTCCGCCGCGCGCGCGGCCTTCGACTCGTCGGGCGCGACGATGCGGGTGTCGACCGCGGGGGGTCGCGCGCCGAGTGTGTGGAAGAGTGTGGAGACGAGGCTCCCGACGACGGCGATCGCCCCGATGAATGCGGCGACCACGATCACGGCGCCCACGACGAGGAGGGCGCGGGGGACACGACGTCGCTGCCGGACCGGGCGGTGTGCTCTCCCCACGCACTGGACTCTAGCCGAGGCCAGAAGCCGCGGGGGCGACGCGGGGGAGGGTAATTAGTCAGGTGATGCGATGTAGTCTCTCCCCGTGGGAAAACTGGTTTACAACGCGCTGGGTCATTCCTTCGATATCGAAGATCGGACTCTGTCTCACCTGCGCGTGGTGTTCATGAACAAGCTCCGCCGCGGCGAGCCCTTCATGTTCCACTTCCCCGTCGGTGACGGCAGCGGCACCCGGACGCTCTGGATCCACCCGTCGATCCCGCTCGTGTTCCATTTCTACGGCAGCCGTGCGCCGCAGCTGAACCGGCGATGGATCGACGATCTGATGCACGAGGCGAGTTCCGCGAACGGTTTGAGCATCGTCACCGAGCCCGACCCGGAAGCCGCCGAGATCCGAGCGTCTTAGCGGGTCAGTCGCACTCCGCGTCGACCACTTCCCGTACGTGATCGAGGAAGGCGGCGAGCTGACCGGCCGTGTCGGCGGGCAGCGTGAGCGCGAACTCCCGGATCCGGGCGGTCACCGGATCGATCGCGTCCGCGTCGGTGGATCGATCGAAGGGGACGACGAACTTGCTGCGACGGTCGTCGGGGTTCGCCACGAAGCCGATCAGACCACCCGCGTGCAGGCGGTCGAGCATGCCCGTGACCGATGCCGTGGAGACGCCGAGCGCCTGCGCGATCTCGGTCGGGGTGACCGTGAGCCCGTCGTCGGCGCGCTCGAGGATCAGGCGCATGGCCGCTCGCGCGTTCTCGCTCGGTCCGCATCCTGTCTGGCGCCGACGGGCGAGCCGTGCTTCCGCCAGTCGTAGCCGTTCGACGGCGCGGGCGGCAACCGTCGAAGGGTCCTCGTTCTCCATGATCGTCATCGTTCTCCCGTCGCCCAGGCCGCCCGATCGCACAGTCTAGTTAGGTGAACGAGATTCACGCATGCCGAGGAACCTCGTCGCCGCGCGAATAGTTCGGCTCCGTCGCGACGGGCGGCATCCTTCTCTCGGCGATGGTTAGGCGATCTCGTAAAATAATTCTTGACACCATCTCCGGAAGGAGGCCCTGATGGGCTCCTTGTTCTACGGGTCTTCCCCGCAACCGATTCAGATGCCGGACCGCGTGCTCGCGCATGTGAAGGTCGTCATCGCGACGAAACTGCGTCGGGGGGAGAGCTTCACGATGTCGTGGCGGCATCCGGCGGGTGAGGAGACCGGGCGCAGCACGATCTGGCTTCAGCCGTCCATCCCGCTGCGGTTCGTCTTCGGGGCGGCGGAGCCCGAGATCCTGGACGCGACGCTTCTGCAGTCCTATGCCAACTCCGCCAACTCGTCGGGCGGCTTGACGCTCGACATCGGCGAAGCCGCCGCGGCCCCCGCCGTCACCGGCTGAGGACGATCAGGAACGGCCCGCGGCATGGCGGTGCGCCATCAGCGCGAGCCAGTGCCACGCAGGGCAGGCGGGGACGCCGCGCGTGGACGCGCGTTCCCACGCCTCGGCGTAGATGTCCGCCAAAAGGGACTCGGCTCGCACGGTGTCGTCCGTCAGCGCCAGCAGCACCGCGTAGATCCGCGGCGCGGTGCTGTCGTAGAACGAGACGAACGCGTCCCGATCGCCCGCGGCGACCCGACTGAGGAGTGCCGCGACGTCCGCGTCGTCGGTCCGGGCCTCGGTCATGTCGGTGATCGTCACGTGCTCCTCCTCCCCGTGCGGGAACAGTCAATCGCCGCGTCCGGGCGCTGATCCGGGGGTTGCGCGGAACGACCCCCTCGCGTACGCGCCGGATACGCCGCGGCGACCCCTCCGCGCCGACGTCAAGCCCACGGGCCGACAGGGGGACGGACCCTACGGTGAAACCATGAAATCGGTCGTACGGTCGGTCCTCGCAGTGGCCATGATCTTCGCGGGCGTCTCGCACCTCGCGTTCGCGCGGAAGGACTTCCAGGCCCAGGTGCCGGACGCCCTCGTCGAGAATCTCCCGGTGGACCGCGACCTCGTGGTCGTGGCATCCGGGGTCGTCGAAGCGGGTTTCGGCCTCGCCCTCCTCGCGCTGCCCCGGGAACGACGACGCGTCGGGGCCGCGCTGGCGGCGTTCTTCGTCGCGATCTTCCCCGGCAACATCGACCAGTGGCGCAAGCGCCGCTCGGCCTTCGGCCTCGACACCGACCGCAAGCGTCTCACCCGACTGTTCTTCCAACCGCTGCTCGTGGCCGCCGCGTGGTGGTCGACGCGCTGAGCGGGCGATGGCGACGGTCGTCAGCCTCGAGCTGACCTTCGACGAGGCCGCGGATGCGGTCGTCCGCGGGGAGTGGGACGCCCTGCGGCGCGCGGGACTGCCGAGCCAGGCGGACCACACGGGGGCGAGCAACCGCCCGCACGTGACGCTCCTCGTTCGCTCGGTGCTCCAGCGCTTCGACGCCACGGTCCTCGAGGGTGCCCTGCCCCTGACGCTGACACTGGGCGCCCCGCTCCTGTTCGGCACGCGAGACAAGCGCGTCCTCGCGAGGTCGGTCGTCCCGACCCGGGCACTCCTGGACCTGCACGCGACGGTCCATGCCGCGGCCGGGGTCTCCGGCGAGGCGGACCACACCGCGCCGGGAGCATGGACACCCCACGTCACCCTGGCGCGGCGCGTGCCCCTCGATCGGATCGCAGAGGCCCTGTCCGCCGTGGCCGCCGTCGGAGGGGGCGAGCTGACAGTTCGAGCCGCACAGCTGCGGCGCTGGGATGCCGCCGAGCGGCGGGTCACGCCCCTGGCCGGACGTGGCACGCTGGAACCGTGCTGACCGACGACGCGCTCGCCTTCCTCCGCGAGTACCACCTGGCGACCCTCTCGACCGTGGGGCGGCGCGGACGCGTGCACGCGGTCCCCGTGGGCTTCACCTACGAGGACGGGGTGGTCCGGGTCATCGGGTCGCGCGGATCGCAGAAGTTCCTCAATGCCGAACGCAACGGACGCGCCTCGGTGTGCTCCGTCGACGGCGCTCGATGGATCAGCTTCGAGGGACCTGCCCGGGTGACCGACGATCCGGTCGCCGTGGCACGCGCCGTCGAGCTCTACGGCGAGCGGTATCGTCAGCCCCGGGAGAACCCCGAGCGCGTGGTGCTCGAGATGACCGTGGAACGCGTTCTCGGCTCTCAGCCGTTCCGCGCCTGAGCGGCGTACGCTGGGGGTATGTCTCCCGTCACCTCGTCGATGCCCTCCGGGCGTGAGGGGGTCGTCGGCGCGCTGGGCGCCGGCGGCAGAGGCGCCGACCACGCCGTTCCTCTCGCCGGCTGACCGGCGCGAGCGCGCCCGATTCTGCGGGCGGCGCTCCTCGCGACCCCGGCACCGTCATCGGTGCTGCCGGGTCGATCCGCTCGCGTGCGGCACGTCCGCGCGCGGCTGTTCGTCGTGCCACCGACGGTCGCACGGCTCATCGACGGGATTCTCATGCACGCTCTCACCTCCTCCTCCATCCGCTCCTCCTTCATCAACGTCTCGACCCGCGAACGCAGTGCGCTGGTCGTTCCCACCGACCTCGCCGCCACCGACTGGGAGCGCCTCGACTACTTCGGCTGGCGCGACCCCAAGGCCCCCCTCCTCGGCTTCGTCGTGGCCGAAGTCGACGGCGCCCCCGTGGGGCTCCAACTGCGTCAGGCCGAGCAGCCGACCCGTTCGCGTCCGCAGTGCTCGTGGTGTTCCGACGTGACGCTGCCCAACGACGTCGTCTTCTTCGCGGCGCGTCGCGCGGGCAAGGCGGGCCGGGCGGGCAACACGGTGGGCACCCTGATCTGCTCGCGGTTCGAGTGCTCGAAGAACGTGCGGCGACTCGACCCCCCGGCGTACCTGGGGCATGACGCCGCGGCGGCGCGCGATCGGCGGGTCGATTCGCTCCGCGCCCGCATCGACTCGTTCTTCCGCGACGTGCGCGACGGCGCCTGAGCATCGACGCCGGGACGGGCGGGCGCGGAGCGGCCCGTCCGTCCCGCGTCGCCCCCACCCCTCGTCCTGCGCTCCCGGCGCGGTCGAGGTGCCACCCGGCACGTCCGAGCGGCGGAGCGCACCGACGCAGAGGGGGCGTGTCCCGGGAAAACGTCGCCTGTTCGTAACGCGGAAGCGCTAGTCTTCAGTGTCTCCCCCGGGCATCGAATCGCGTTACCCGACGCGCGAGGGGAGAGTGATGGCAAACGCGTCCTTCGGTGAGCCACTGATGTGGTCGGTGCCGGTCGGCCACCTCGGCATCGTGTCGCGGGGATTCCGGCTCATCCGGATGATCCTCGTGGCGACCGCGCGCCCGGGGGCGCGGCTCGACGTGACGGCGCCGGGAGCGACGTCGCGGATGGCGAGCTCGGCGACCGGGACGACGAGCCGCGTCGCGTGGGCTGGGGGTCTGCAGCTGGGGGTCGACGATGCCGTCCTCACGGACGTGAACACATCCAGGGAGCGCCGATGAGCGACCTCGACGCGGATGACCGCCTGGACGAGGTGCTGCGCGCGCTCGCGGAGCGCGTGCGGACCCTTCGTCACGGCAGGCAGCTCACGGTGAGCGATCTCGCCTTCGAGGCGGGACTCTCGGAGGGGCGCATCCGCGCGGTGGAGGCGGGGCGGTCGACGGCGTCGCTGCCGACGCTCGTGGCCCTCGCCGAAACGTTCGAGATCCCCCTCGCCGATCTCTTCCGTGACGCGACGACGGATGCGCCTGACGCGACGGAGGCGGACGGAAACCACGTCGAGACGCCCAGCCCCTACGTCGTCCCGAGCGCCGTCGTCTGGGGAGGCGACCTCCCCCCGGCGCCGTGGGCGGTTACGGAGGCCGCCGTCCCCGAGCCCGGGCCCCTCCCGGACGTGCCCGCCGTCCCCGACGCCCCGCGGACCTTCGCCCCGACCGAGAAGGTGTGGGGCGGTCCACTCCCGCCCGCCCCCTGGATGCCACCGACACCTCCGCCCCACGACGAGGCAGACGAGCCCCCGTCGCCGCGCGCCGCGGGAACGGCCCCGGCGGCCAGGCCCGAGCTGCCCCCGGGGTTCGACGAAGCGGCGCTGCCGCGGACGACACCTCACGCCCCGGCGGTGTCCCCGTCGCCCACGACGGCCGTCGCGCGCGCCCACGACTACGCGATCGCCCACGGGATGCGGAAGAGCTCCGCCTACGTCTTCGTCTCCCCGGACGCGGCGCCCAAACCCGTTCCCCGGACCTTCTCCGACCTGCGCACGGGGCCCCTCGCCGGACGGAACTTCCGCTCGCTGCAGGAGTTCGCCGTGGCATCCATCGTCGAGGGCGGGTACGCCCTGGCCGACGTTGCGCGCGTCTTCCGCATCCCCGTATGGCGGCTGGAGCAGTGGGTGAACGAGACCGGGCACGTCCCGCGCTGAGGCGGCCCGGTCTCGAACGGGCTCAGAGCGCGCGGAGCTTGTCGAGCAACGGCGCGGCGATCTCGTCGACGAAGCGCTGCTGCTGCTCGTCTCCGACCTGCACGATCGCGATGTCGGTGAATCCGGCATCGATGAAGGGGCGCACGCTCTCGGCGAGTTCGTCCAGGTCGGGGCCGCACGCGATGGACTCCGCGACGTCTTCCGGGCGCACGAACTGCGACGCGCCGGCGAAACCCGCCGGAGTCGGCAGGTCGGCGTTCACGGACCAGCCGCCGGCGAACCAGCGGAACTGATCGTGGGCGCGCGCGATCGCGGCATCCCTGTCGGGGTCCCAGCTGATCGGGATCTGGCCGATCTTGCGGGACTCGCCCTGGTGGTGCTCGTCCCAGCCCTGCACGATCTCGGCATCCGGTTCGGTGGTGATGAGGTGGTCGCCGAGCGGGGCGAAGCGGGCGATGGAGTGCTCGCCCGAGACGGCCACGCCGATCGGCACGCCGCCGTCGGGCGCATCCCACACGCGGGCCGAGTCGACGCGGAAGTACTCGCCGTCGTAGGTGACGAGGTCGCCCGTGTGCAGGGCGCGGATGATCTCGATGGCCTCGACGAGCATGTCCTGGCGTGCGTGAACGGCCGGCCAGCCCTCGCCGACGACGTGTTCGTTGAGGTTCTCGCCCGAGCCGAGGCCGAGGGTGAAGCGCCCGTCGGAGAGGAGTTGCAGCGTGGCGGCTTTCTGCGCCACGACGGCCGGGTGGTAACGCACCGTGGGGCACGTGACGTACGTCATGAGTTCGACATCGGAGGTCGCGTGGGCGACCGCGCCGAGCACGGTCCAGGCGTACGGGGCGTGGCCCTGGCTGGTCAGCCAGGGGGAGTAGTGGTCGCTGGAGACAAGGAAGTCGTAGCCGGCGCGCTCCGCGCCGACGGCGTAGTCCACGAGCGCCCGCGGGCCGCTCTGCTCGGTCATGAGGGTGTAGCCGAATCGCGTCATGCGGGCCACGGTAGGCGGCGGATGCACCGCGCTCGCCGGGGTTGCGCGTCGGCTCCGGATACGGCAACGGGCCCGCGACCGGCGTCGCGGGCCCGTTGCGGGGGGTCAGTCCTCGGGGGCGTGGATGACCCTCTCGCCGTCGAACGTCTCGCGCTCGTTCTTCTCGGCGTCGTTGCGCGTCTTGCGCAGACTCAGGAAGGTCGCCACCGCCACCGTCGCGGCGATGAACAGCAGCGAGAACCAGATGGGGATCTCCGGAGCCCACAGCATGGGCTCGCCGCCGTTGATGAACGGCAGCTCGTTGACGTGCATGGCGTGCAGCACGAGCTTGACGCCGATGAAGGCCAGGATGACGGCGAGTCCCTGCGCCAGGTACACCAGGCGCTCGAGCAGACCGCCGATGAGGAAGTACAGCTGGCGCAGACCCATCAGGGCGAAGGCGTTCGCGGTGAAGACGATGTACGCCTCCTGCGTCAGCCCGTAGATCGCCGGGATGGAGTCGACGGCGAAGACGAGGTCGATGAAGCCGATCGCGATGATCACCAGGAGCATCGGCGTGACGAAGCGCTTGCCGTTCTTGCGGACGGTGAGCTTGTCGTCGTTGTACTCCTCGCTCACGGGGAGGATGCGACGGACGAACTTCATGAACTTGCCGTTGGCCGGGTCGTCGTCGCCGTGCGAGAACGCCTGTCGATAGGCGAGGAAGAGCAGGAGCGCGCCGAAGATGTAGAAGATCCACGAGAAGTTCTCGATGAGCGCCGCACCCACCGCGATGAACGCACCACGCATGATGAGCGCGATGACGATGCCGATCATCAGCACCTTCTGCTGGTACTTCTTCGGCACCGCGAACCCGGTCATGATGATGAGGAACACGAAGAGGTTGTCGATCGACAGGGCCTTCTCGGTCAGGTAACCGGCGAAGTACTCACCGCCGTAGGTCCAGCCCGAGACGACGCCGATCCCGACGCCGAAGAGCAGCGCCAGGCCGATGTAGAACGCCGACCATCGCGCGGATTCGCCGACGGTCGGTTCGTGGGGCTTTCGCACGTGCGCGAAGAACTCGAAGACGAAGAACGCGATCGTGACCGCGATGGTGATGATCCAGACGAGGGGTGTGACGCCCACGGCGACCTCCAAGGGAAACAGGTGTACGACAAGACACCAAGGTCTCCTCCACCCGGCGAAATGGGCCGACGTCCCGGGTCCACGATGGCGTGGCCGTATTGACGAGAACGTCGCGGTGGGAGTACTCCCCTTGCTCCGGATGATTCTACGGGATGCCGCGGGAGCGTCGGGGCCTGGACACCGTCTCGGAGGAGGTGCTATCAGCACCGCGGCGGAGTCGGGCTGATCCGGCGGGGCGCCGGGTCAGGCGGCCGCCGGGGTCGCGGGGCCTCTGTCCTCGGCGCGAGCGCTGATCGCGCCGACGCGCACGACGAGGGCGGTGTCGGTGTCGGTGGTCGCCGAGACCGCGACGGGGCCCGCACCGAGGGTCACCAGATGCGAGAGCACCGTCATCCCGTCGTCCGCGAACACCTCCAGCAGCGGGCCGTCGAGCACGATCACGAGGGCACCCGAGAGCGGACCGGTCAGGGGCGCCGTGCTCTCGCCGGCGAAATCGGGGTGCAACGCCATTGCCGCCCGGCCCTCCCGGGACACGGTGAGGGCGCGGGTGCCGGGGTCGTGCACGAGGTCGACCGCGGCATCCTCGTCTCCCTCCAGGCGGAGGCGCATGACGCCGGACGTCTCGGGATCCCACCGCACGTCGAGCACCACGTACGGCGCGACGGCCGGCGGTCCGGCCTCGAGAGGCTCGGTCGGCGGGAGGACGGGCCGCTGGACGAGGTGGAGGATGCCGTCCACCCGTCGCAGGCTCAGGGTGCGCGCCAGCGACATGGCCCCGCGCCACGGTGACGTGGGGACGGCGTGGGCGTAACGCCAGTTGCCCATCCATCCCATCATCACCGCCGCGCCGCCGGGCGCGCTGTCGAAGGTGACGCCGGCGTAGAAGTCGCGCCCGTGGTCGAGGGGGCGCAGCTCGACGGCATCCGATCGGAACACCCCGTCGTGGAGCGTGCCCACGACGTAGTGCATCGCCGAGCCGGCGGGATCGGCGTCGTCGCCGACGGGGTTGGTGCTCAGAAGCAGCACCCACGCGTGCTCGGACGATCCCTCCACGGGGAGATGCACGAGGTCGGGGCACTCCCACACCACGCCCTCGGGGCCGAGGGGGCCGAACGAGCCCGTCTCGCGCCAGACATCGAGATCGTCGGAGCGGTAGAACACCACGCGGCGTTCGACGGCCTCGACCGTGAGCATCAGCCACCCCCCTTCCGGAGTGCGCACCACCTTGGGGTCGCGGAAGTCGGAACTGCCTCGATCGATGATCGGGTTGGCGGCGTCCATGCTCCAGGTCTCGCCGTCGTCGACGCTGGTCGCGCGCGACTGGGCCTGGATGCCGTGGTCGTACGCGCTCGTGTAGAACGCGGTCAGTGAGCCGTCGGTGCGGGCGACGACGGAGCCGGAGTAGATCTGCTCGCCGGGGCGGTGTCGCAGCGCGATGCGGTGTTCGTCCCAAAGGAGGAGGTCGGAGCTGGAGGCGTGCCCCCAGCTCATGTTGCCCCAGTCGTTGCCCTCGGGGTTGCACTGGAAGAAGGCATGCCATCGTCCGTCGACGTGCACGAGGCCGTTGGGATCGTTCATCCAGTTCCGCGCGGGGGCCAGGTGGAAACGCGGGCGGGGAAGGCTCACAGCGACTCCCGGGGGACGGACGGACACGACACCAGCTGGCGGGCGCCGCTGGTCGGGGCGTCGAGGCCGAGGAGTGTCCGCACGCCGGCCGCTCCCAACTCGTAGTGCGGCAGGGCGACCGTTGACAGCGGGGGACGAAGGTGCGCCGCGATGACGTCCTGGTTGTCGAAGCCCATGACGGCCATGTCGCCGGGGATACGGAGGCCGCGTTCCCGGAGACCGTCGTAGAGTCCCATCGCCACGCGATCGTTGTGACAGAACACCGCCGTGGCGCCCGAGTCGACGACCGCCCCGGTGATCTCGTACCCGCCCTCTTGCGCCGGGTCCGTCTCGAAGACGAGCGTGTCGTCCGCCTCGATCCCGGCGTCGCCGAGGGCGGCGAGGTAGCCCGCGAGACGCCCGTCCTTCGCGGGGGAGGACGTGGTCGTGTTGACGAAGGCGATCCGGCGGTGGCCGCCCGCGAGCAGTTCCTCGACGGCCGTCCGGCCGCCCTGCTCCTCATCGGGCACGACCGCGGGGAACGAGTCGTCGCCGGTGAAGCAGTTCACCAGCACCGTCTCGGTGTGCTGCAGCGGCGGCGGCACCTCGATCTCGCGGTGATACCAGGTGGAGTACAGGATGCCGCGCACCTGGTGCTCCAGCATCATCGCGATCGCGTCGTTCTCGACGGCGGCGTTGCCCTCGGTGTTGGCCACGAGCAGGACGAACCCGTGACGCCACGCCTCGTCCTGGGCGCCGTGGATGATCTGTCCGGCGAAGGGCGTCGTGGCGATGGCATCCGCCACCAGCCCGATGAAACGCGAGCTGCCCTCGGACAGGGTCTTGGCCAGCGCATTGGGTCGGTAGCCCAGCGCCTCGATGGCCTCGTGGACGCGCCTGCGGGCGTCTTCGCCGATCCGCGCGCCCGGCTTGTCGTTCACGACATGGGAGACCGTCGCCACCGATACCCCGGCCGCCCGCGCCACGTCGCGCATCGTGGTGCTCATCCCTTGGTGGCTCCGCTCTCGAGACCGGCGATCATCGCCTTGTTCAACACCAGGAACACCAGCAGCAGCGGCGTCACCGTGACGCACACCGCGGCGAACGTCGCCGTCCAGTCGGTATTGCCCATCGCTCCGATGTAGTTTTGCAGCCCCAGCGGGATCGTCTTCAGCCCGTCGGATAACACGAACGTGTTCGCGAAGATGAAGTCGTTCCAGATGAAGATGCTGTTCACCAGCACGACCGTGATGATCGTGTTCACCGACAGCGGTGTCGTGATCTGCAGGAAGATCCGGTACGGACCCGCCCCGTCGAGAGATGCCGCCTCGTACAGCTCCCGCGGGATGTACTCGTAGAACGAGGAGAACAGGTAAACCCCCATCGGCAGGGAGAAGGCGGCCAGCGGCAGGATCATCGACAGGTGCGTGTCGAGCAGTCCGATCTGCGAGTAGTCGATGAACAGCGGCACGAGCGCGATCTGGACCGGCACGATGATGCCGAGCAGGAAGAGCAGTCGAACGAACCCGCTCAGACGGAAACCGAGCACCTGTAGGGCGTACGCGGCCATCATCCCGGCCACCACGATCAGCAGGCTCGCGCCCAGGGTGACGATGAGGGAGTTGCCGATGTTCAGCAGGAGGTTGCCGGTGCCGAACGCGCGGGAGTAGTTCTCGAGCGTCCACTCGCGCGGGAGGGCGAAGGGGTCGCCGCCGGCGAAGTCCGACGCGGTGCGGAAACTCGTCAGGAACAGCCAGAGCAGCGGGTACACCTGCACGACGACGATCAGCGCGACGGTGACCGTCAGCACGGTGCGTTGCACGCGCAGGCGCGGCGGGCGGTGCGGCCGGTGGGGCTCCGGCTCGGGGGAGCGGGGAGCGGATGCCACCGGGGCGGGGGCGAGGGTCGTGCTCATCACGCGTCCTTCCGACGCAGCAACAGGAAGATCAGTCCGACGGCCACGAGGCACTCCACGACGATGAAGACCGAGATCGCGCTGGCGTAGCCGTAGTCGGTGTGGACGAAGGCCGTCTTGTACATGTAGGTGGTCAGCAGCTCGGACGCTTGTCCCGGCCCGCCGTTGGTGAGCAGGTACGGGATGTCGAAGCCCCGCAGGGCGAAGGTGGTCGCCATGACCGTGGTCGTGATCCAGACGGGACGGATGTAGGGGAAGCGGATGCGCCAGAACGTCTGCCACCACGAGGCGCCGTCGAGTCGAGCCGCCTCTTCGAGCTCCTTGGGGACCGCGATGAGGGCGGCGTAGATGATGAGCATGTACAGGCCCGTGAACCTCCACCCCTCGGGGATCGACACCGCCGCGAGCACCGTCTGGACGTTGGAGAGCCACGCCGTCTGCAGGCCGCCGAGTCCCGTCCATGCCAGGAGCTGGTTGAGCAGGCCGACGGGTTCGAGCGAGTAGATGCGGACGAACAGGAAGGCGATCGCCACGGTGGAGATCACCGCCGGCAGCAGGTAGAGCGTTTTCACGAGCTCCCGGGCGCGGGGCAGGGCCGTCAACAGTCCGGCGACCGCGAGAGCGCCGCCGAGCTGCAGGACCAGGCAGATCGCGAGGTAGCCGAGGGCATTGCCGAAGGCCGTCCAGAACACGTCGTCGCGGGTGAACATCTTGACGTAGTTGTCGAGACCGACGAAGACGAGGTCGGTGATGCCGTCCCACGAGAACAGACTGAGCACGAGCGACTGCACGATGGGGAGAAGGACCGCGGCGCTGTAGAGCAGCAGCGGGGGCACGAGGAACACGGCGACGGCGAGGCCCGAGCGTCGCGGGAGCATCGAGGAGCGCATCGGCGCCCGGCGCCGGGCGGGGGAGCCGGCCCCGGCGGACCGGGGCCGGCTCGTCACGAGGGTGTCAGCCACCGACGTTCTCCGTCAGCGCGGCGTCCATGGTGTCGACGAACTCGTCGGGCGTGATGTCGCCCTGGACGAGGAGCGTCAGCTCCTGCTGGAGGCGTGTGTTGGTGGCGGGGTCGAGCTGGGTGTCCCAGGGCATCGCGATCTTCGTGCCGACGTCGCCGGCCTGCTCGATCGCCCGCGAGTAGAGCGGGGTCGCCCCCGACGGGATCGTCGTCTCGACGCCGGTCGTGGGGGAGAGCGCCCCCGAGGCGGCCACCTCGGCGGGGTAGCGCTCGAGGGCGAAGCGCAGGAAGTCGCGCACGAGCGGGTCGTACGTCGCCGAGTTCACGGCCATGCCGATCCCCGAGGGCGTCACGTACTCGTTGTCGGCCGTCACGGCTCCGGGCAGGGTGGGCAGGGTGAAGTAGTCGACGCTGTCCCGTACGCCCGCGTCGAGGTCGTCGGTGGCGAGATTGCCCAGCTCCCACGTGCCGATGTTGTACACCGCGGCCTTGCCGGAGGTGAACTGCGCCTGCGCGTCGGCGTAACCGGTCGACGAGAAGCCCTCCTGGAAGCACCCCGCCTGACCGAGCCCGTACAACCAGTCGGCGGCCGCGCGGCCGGGCGCATCGGAGAAGGCCGCCTCGCCGGTCTTGAGCTTCTGGACGTACTCCGGGCCCGCCTGGCGGAAGGGGTAGTAGGCCATGTAGCGCTCGAGCGGCCAGCCATCGGCGCCGTCGAGGGCGATCGGGGTGATCCCCTTCGCCCGCAGGGCCTCGCACATCGGGGCGAAGTCGTCGAGCGTCGCGGGGACGGAGACTCCCGCCTGCTCCAGGAGGTCTTTGTTGTACCAGAAGAACTCCAGCTGGAACTCGAACGGCACCATGTACAGGGAGCCGTCGTCGAAGCGCTGATAGTTCAGGGCGGCCTCGCGATAGTCGTCGGCCATCCCGAGGTCGTCCAGGAGCAGGTCGACGTCGACCATGCGGCCCTGCCCGGCGAGCTTCTGCGCGAACGGGGTGGCATCCGTGTCGAAGAGCTCCGGGAGCTTGTTGGCCGCCGCGAGGGTCTCGTACTTCTGGATGTAGCTCGGTCGGTCGGGTGTCGTGATGAGGTTGAGCGAAAAGCCGGGGTGATCGGTGGCGTACTCGTCGGCGATCTTCTGCATCGCGGTGATGACGCCGCCGTCCGCCGGTCGGGAGAGCAGCCACGAGATCTCGCGGGGCTCGATCTCTCCCTCGGGGTCGACGTTCGTGGGGTCGCCACCGCCGCTCCCGCCGGCGCAGCCGGAGAGGACGAGGGCGGCGACGGCGAGGGTGACCCAGGATGCCGTGCGTGCGGGGTGGACCATGTGAATCTCCATTGATGTGTGGTGCGGGTGTGGTCAGGACAGGGTGACGAGGAGCTCGTCGTGCGCGGACGGGGGAACCGGATCGGCGTCGGCTCGCGTGAAGACCTCGAGGGTCAGCACCGTCGCCTTCCCCTCTCCGACGAACGCGCCGAGCCCGCCGGCGGGGCGGTCGTAGAGGCGGGTGCTGAGGGTGACGGCCCCGTCGACCGTGGCGACGCACAGGTCCCCGTCGACGACGACCTCCACGCGGTGCGGCCCGGGGTCGAGTGCGACGGGGCGCTCGAGCTCGACCGCGAAGGGGACGTCGCCCGAGATCTGCCACTGTTCGCCGCCCGTGCGTCGCCGAGGCCAGCGGTCGAAGACGAGTCGGTTCCGCCGTGGTTCGAGACGCAGGACGTACCCTTCGTCGCCGTCGGGGCTGGTGCGCAGCAGCAGGCCGCATTCGCTCGTGCCCGCCGCGATGTCGAACACGGCATCGACCCGAAAAGCGGCGGGCGCCGCGTCGGGGAGCAGGAGGTCGGCGTAACCGTCGGGGGCCTCGAGCACGGTCCCGGACGCCGCGGCCGCCACCGGGTGATCGAAGGTCCGGGCGAGCTCGATCGGGGGATGAAAGCGCAGGCTGCCGTCGGGGTTCTGCTCGGCCTCCAGCACCGAGAGGGTGCCCGCCCACTGCCAGGCGCCGTCGTCGGTATCGCCCTCGCGCGAGGCGATCCAGCCGAAGAAGAAGCGCCGGTCGCCCCGGGCGGCCGATTTCGCGGCGTAGTAGGCGCGGCCGTCGAGGGTGTCGTGGGCCGGGACCGACCAGGGGCCGTGGAGGCTCCGCGCCACGCGATAGCGCGTGGTGAACGACTCGCTGAACTCGGAGGAGACCAGGTACCACCAGCCGTTCCACTCGAACACCTCGGGGCACTCGTGCGCGACGTAGCGTCGCGGATCCCAGAAGGGCTCGACCGCCTCCCAGCTCTCGAGGTCGCGCGAGACGCACTGCGCGATGACGCCGCGGCGACGTTCGGGACCGTCGGCGTGGCGCGCGGTGATGAGCATCCGCCAGACGCCCGCGGCGTCGTCACGGAACACGAACGGGTCGCGCCAGTCCGCCGTCTCGTACCCGTCCGTGGCTCCGAACGTGTGCTCGGGATGACGCTGCCAGGTGCGCATGCCGTCCGCGCTGGTGGCGTGCAGCACGAGCTGGAGGGGGAGTCCGTCGGCGCCCCGGTGCTCGGGGTTCTGCCCGGTGTAGAAGACGTGATGGATGCCGTCGGCGACCACGACGCTGCCGGTGTAGACGTTGAAGTCATCGGCATCCGGTCCGCCGGAGGGCAGGGCCGGGCCCGTCTCGACGAAGGTGACGAGGTCGTCGGTGACGACCCGGTGCCACGGCATGCCGACCTTCGGGGTGCGGCGGGACTCGTGGAGGTAGAAGAGGTGGAAGCGACCGTCCTCCTCCCACGGGATGACGTCTCCGACCCACGCCTGGGGCGGCCGGAAGAACCCTCGCTGGTGCATACGGATGACTCCTCGTTGAGACTCTCAGCGCCGAGAAACCTGGGTGGTTAATCGGTTACGCAGAAGCTAGCAAGGTCGGACGAGGATGGTCAAGCGGTTAATCACAAATCGCGCCGTCTTCTCCACGCGAACCGCACGACGGAGGTGGCGGCGCCCCGCAGGGCGCGACGGAGGCGGTCGAGCCGGTCGGTCCTGTCTCGTTCTTCTCTCGACTCTGCCGTCGACCACGACCCCCGCGCGGTCGGGGGCGTTGCGCGGTGTCGGCGCTCATGGCCGGTCAGCGCGGCGGGGCCGCGCCCACGACGGTGTCGACCAAGGTCCGGGTGTCATCGTCGGTGAAATGCTCACGGCTCAGCGCCCGGAGGATGACCGCTCCCAGGAGGGCGTCGGCCGCGGCCTCCAGTCGAGGGCCCGTGACGCCTCCCATCGCCTGCGCGAGCCGCTCCATGAGGGGGGCCGCGAGGATCTCCGCGCGTAGTCGCTGACCGATCTCGGCGCTCTCGGCGGCGGCCGCGACGAACGAGCGCAGCAGTCCTTCGCCGGCGGTGCTCGCGCGAAGGGCGAACAGCTCGGCCAGCCACGAGGCGAGGTCGGCCCGCGCGTCCCCGGTGTCGGGTGGCTGGCGCTGACGGTCGAGCAATCGCCCCTCGAGGATGGCCTCGGCGATGACGTCTCCCTTGCTCGACCACCACCGGTAGATCGTCTGCTTGCCCACTCCCGCGCGCCGCGCGATGCCCTCGATGGTGAGGTGGTCGTACCCGTGTTCGGCGAACAGTGCCGCGGCCGCCTCGAGGATCGCCAGGCGCGCGGCTTCGCTGCGGACGGGTCCACTGCGTGCAAGAGCCATGACAGACATTGTGGCGGATGCCGTCCGGAACAAGACGAGACGGTCCGTGTTATCTTTGCGCAGACTGGTCGGAGCCGACGGTGCTCCGCGCGGGCGCCCCACGAGAGGAACCCGCATGGCTGAACTCCTTCACCGCCTCGGAACGTTCGCGGCCCGCCGCGCGTGGACGGTGATCGTCGCGTGGGTCGTGATCCTCGGCGTGGTGGTGGGCGGATTCCTCCTCGGGTTCAAAGGCCTGAGTTCCAGCTTCGACATTCCCGGAACCGCCTCGGGCGACGTCATCGCGGAACTCCAGGACGAGCTGCCGGACTTCAGCGGCGCCTCGGGTGCCGTCGTGTTCCGCACCTCCGACGGTTCAGCGCTCACCGACGAGCAGAAGAACGAGATCACCGCTCTCGTCGACTCCGCGGGCGGCCTGTCCGACGTCGCGCGCGTGACCGACCCCTTCGCGACGCAGCAGCAATTGGACGACCAGCGCCAGCAGGTGGTCGATGGTCGCGCGCAACTCGCGGACGCCCGAGCGCAGGCCGAGGCGGGGCAGGACCAGCTCACCGCGGGCACGGCCCAGCTCGATGCGGGGCAGCAGCAGCTGGACGCGGGTCGCGCGCAGATCGAGGCCGCACCGCTCCCCGAAGCGAGCAAGCAGGCGCAGCTCGACGCCCTGGACGCGCAGCAGGCGGAGCTCGATCAGCAGCGCGCCGCCCTCGAACAGCAGCAGGCGCAGGTGACCGATGGTCTCGCTCAGATCGACGCGCAGCAGACCCAGCTCGACGACGGCGCCGAGTTGCTCTCCTTCGCCGACGCGATCCGCCTCGTCTCCGACGACGGATCGACCGCGATCGTGAACGTCTCCTTCGACAAGCCCCGTCTCGAACTGTCCGAGGCGTCGAAGGAGGCCGTGGTCGAGCACTTCTCCGAGACGGTGGCGGGCGTCGACGTCGCGTTCAACACCGAGATCTCGCAAGGGGTTCCGGAGATCCTCGGCGTGGGCGAGGCCATCGGCGTGGCGGTGGCCGGTGTCGTCCTCGTGATCGTGCTCGGCTCTCTCCTGGCCGCCTCCTTCCCGATCGTCACCGCGATCATCGGCGTCGCGATCGGGGCGATGGGCACCCTGTCGTTCTCGGGCGTCGTGCAGATGGCATCCGTCACCCCGTTCCTGGGGGTCATGCTCGGGCTCGCCGTCGGGATCGACTACGCGCTGTTCATCCTGTACCGCCACCGTCGTCAACTCCTGCAGGGAGCCGACGTCGTCGAGTCGATCGGACTCGCCAACGGCACCGCGGGCAACGCAGTCGTGTTCGCCGGCACGACGGTGATCGTCGCGCTCCTCGCCCTCAACATCACCGGCATCCCGTTCCTGGGTCTCATGGGGACCGCGGGCGCCGTGAGCGTGCTGGTCGCGGTGCTCATCGCGGTGTCGCTGACCCCTGCGCTGTTGGGGCTCGCCGGTCGACGCGTCCTCAGCCGGAAGGCGCGGGCGCGGGCATCGGCCGCCCACGCCGCGGACGAACCGGGCCTCCCCGCCGGTGGGGACGCCGCGGACCACCCCCGCCGCTCCGCACGCACCGGGCCGATCCCCGTCCCCGTGACGGGGAAGCCCGTGCGGCCCATGTCGACGCTGCGCGCCGTGATCACGATGGTGGGGGCCACGGCCCTGCTCCTCGTGGTCGCCATCCCCGCGCTGTCGATGCGCCTCGGTCTGCCGGACGGCGGCTCCGAGGCCGAGGACTCCACCGGGTACCGGGCCTTCACCTGGACCGAGGACGCCTTCGGGCCCGGCGCGAACGCGCCCCTCCTGGTCACCGCGGCACTGCCCGCCGGCACCGCGGAGTCCGACGTCCAGGGGCTCCAGCTCGACGTCGCGCGAGAGCTCTTCGCCCAGGACGACGTCGCCGCGGTCGCCCCCGTCGCCGTCTCCGACGATCGGACGCTGTCCGCCTTCCAGGTCATTCCGCAAGAGGGGCCGAACGCGGTGTCGACCGAGCAGTTGGTGCGCGACCTCCGTGCGCTGCCGCCCGTGAACGGCGACATCGACCTCGGGGTGGCGGGTGCCGCGGCGATCAACATCGACATCTCCGAGGGGCTGGCCGACGTGCTGCCCGTCTACCTCCTGGTCGTGGTCGGTCTGTCTTTCCTCATCATGGTCATGGTGTTCCGATCGCTGCTGGTGCCGCTGATCGCCACGGGAGGATTCGTCCTGTCCCTGTTCGCGACCTTCGGGGCGGTGACCGCGGTCTTCCAGTGGGGATGGCTGGGAGCGGTGTTCGGCGTTCACAACCCGGGTCCGATCCTGAGCTTCCTGCCGGTGATCCTCGTCGGCATCCTGTTCGGTCTCGCGATGGACTATCAGCTCTTCCTGACCACCGGTATGCGCGAGGCCTGGGCGCACGGCGCGACGCCGCGACGGGCGGTCGCGCAGGGCTTCCGCGCCGGACGCACCGTCGTCACCGCGGCGGCGATCATCATGATCGCCGTCTTCTCGGGATTCATCACCTCCGAGGCGGTCATCATCAAGTCGTTCGGACTCGGCCTCGCACTCGGGGTGCTGCTCGACGCCTTCATCGTGCGCATGCTCCTGGTCCCCGCGATCATGCACGTCCTCGGTGGAGCGGCCTGGTGGCTGCCGCGCTGGCTCGATCGCGTCATCCCGAACGTCGACGTCGAGGGAGCCGCGCTCGAGCGGCGCCACCCGGCGCACCACGGGGTCTGAGCATCCCCCGCCCCTCGACGCAAGCCCCGGCGCCCGTCCGGGCGGGCGCGTCAGGATTCTCGTGACCGACCGAGTCCGAGGAGGACGCCGATGACCGACCGCGAAGAGACCCAGGACGCCCCCGTCATGGATGGCGCCACCGATGCCGCCCCCGAGGAGAAGAAGGCGGGTGCGCAGGAGCAGCGTTCGGCGGATGCCGCCGTCGCCGACGACGAGGACGACCTCCCGTCCGAAGACCTCGAGGACGACCTCCGCAGCATCCGCGCCTACGGCGAGGACCGCTAGCCGACGAGGCGGCGGCCCCCGTCCGGAGCCAGGTGGGGGAGAGGCTCGACGGACGAGGGTCGTCGCTCGCGCCGCTGAAAGCGGTGCCATCCGCGCCGGCGATGCCGGGGCTGGGTGAGAAGAAGGCTACGCTCCTCGCGGCCCATCGGGCTGGGATTCAGCGAACTCCAAGACGGTGCCGCAGGACCTCTCGGCATCGCCACGTGGCACGCCGCACGTGCTGTCGACGCGCCGCGCGACGGAGGGTGCGTCCCCACCGGCGCAGAACCGTCTCCTCGTCGTACCGGCGGGCTCGGGCGACGGCCGCGCGCCTCATACGCGCCAGCGATCGCTCGTCCAGAGCGTTCGCCCAGGCCAGGGTGTCGGCGAGCGCCCCGACGTCGCCGGGCGGAACGAGCCAGCCGGTCTTGCGGTGGGCGATGAGTTCGCGCGGTCCGTAAGGGACGTCGTAGGCGATCGGCAGGCACCCCGCCGCCATGGCCTCGGCCACGACCATCGAGAAGGCCTCGGAGCGGCTGGTCATCAACAGGGTCGACGCGCTGCGCAGCGCCTCGGTCGCCGCCGGGTCGAACCCGTGGAAGCGGATCGCTGGGTCGCCGTGGGCCCGGCGCTGGAGGGCGGACCGTTCGGGTCCGTCGCCGTAGACGTCCAGTGTCGGCCAGTCACGATGGCGCCTCAGGGAGCGCATCGCGTCGACGGCATCCTCGACGCGCTTGATGGATGCCAGTCGGGACAGCACGACGGTACCTCGCCGCGGCGTCACGGTGTCGACGTCGTCCTGCACCCGGACCGGGTGGGGTACGGCGGCCAGGAGGGGAAGAGGGCCCGCGTGACGCCGCGCGTCGCGCGCCTGACGATCGGTGCAGAACACCACCGCGTCGAAGGCGGCGAGGCGACCGAAGACCTCGGCGCGGGATGCGCGGACGGCGTTGCCGTCGTCGGTCAGGTGCGAGCCGTGGACCACGTGCACCACGACGACGTGCGGGCGCCGGTAGTCGGCGGCGAAGCGTGCCATCGCCTTGCTGTCGACGAGCAGGAACGAGCGCTCGCCCGCGGTGAGGGCGTCCAGCCACGCGCGGTAGAGCTCGCGGACGCCGTGCCACGCCGCCCTCGGTGCGCCGTCCTGGTCGCAGGTGACCACGACGCGCCGGGGCGCGCCGGAAGGGCGGGGGACATCACGACGGTCGCTGGCGGCCAGCGAGCCGTCCGCGCGGAGGTGATCGATCTGCAGCAGGGTGCCATCGGCGCCCTCGCGCACACGACGACGCAGCACGCCCGCGGAACGCTCCTCGACGGCGCTCGGCGGAAGCGGTGAGAACCCGTCGCGGTCGCGTACCGCCCGGCCGGCGAGGTCGTTCTCGCGCAGCCAGTCCCAGAGGTTCGTCACGTCCACGCGCGCGGACAGAGCACCGCGCCGCGCGAGGGCCTCGGCCACGTCCGCGACATCTGCCCGGTCGTCGCAGGTCAGCACGCGCACGGCGGTATTACCGCGGCGGTCGAACATGCGGGAACGCTGGAGCATCGCCGCCGTCAGGCCGCCGAAATCGCGGGGGATGCCCCACGTGAGCGCGAACTGCCGCCCGGCGGGGAGAGCGGTCATGCGTCGTCGTCGGTGGCGATCTCTCCGGCTGCGATCGCGTCGGCATAGGTGCGGATGTCGGGGCCCGGCTCGTAGTCGATGAACCGGTCCTTGATGCGCGAGTTGATCTGCGCGAACGCCTCGTCGGACGAGATTCCCTCGTTCTCGCGGGCGACCGCGACGACGGCATCGCGCAACACACGGTCGGCGTCGTCGAGGATCTTCTGACGGGCGGGCTCGTTCCAGCGGATCTCGGAAGTGTCCATGTCGCGACTCTACGGGCGCTCGCCACCGTTCACGGAGCCGTTGCGAACAGCGCCGACCTGTGGGCGGGGATTGGCAACCCGTCTCCGGTCGCGGAACCGGTGGCGCAGGATGGGGCCCATGTCGACGATCGCGGCGCTGCTCCGAAACGGCGTGTGGTGGGCGAGGGACTACGTCTACGCCGCCGTCGCCCAGATCCGTGCGATCACCGGGCGGGGGGCGCCGGACGACCTCGCGCGCGGATCCGGGGTCCCCATCCTGATCCTCCCGGGGATTTACGAGACATGGCGGTTCGTGGAACCCCTCGCGCGGGCTCTGCACGATCGCGGCCACCCCGTCCACGTCGTCACCGAGCTCGGCGGCAACCTCCGCCCCGTCGCCGAGTCGGCGGAGCGCGTCGGACGTCTGCTGGAGGCTCGCGCCCTGGAGGACGTGGTCGTGGTCGCACACAGCAAGGGTGGCCTCATCGGCAAACACCTCATGGCATTCCATCCCGCCGGTGCCCGGGTTCGGGCGATGGTGGCCGTGGCGACGCCGTTCGGAGGATCCCGCTACAGCCGTCTCATGCCGACACCGTCGCTGCGCGCGTTCCGCTCCGGCGATGCGACGATGCGGGCGCTCGCGGCATCCGCGGCGGTGAACGCCCGCATCGTCTCGGTGTACGGACTGTTCGACCCGCACATCCCGGAGGGGAGCGAACTGGCGGGGGCGAAGAACGTCCGTCTCTCGACCGGGGGACACTTCCGCGTGCTCGCCGATCCCCGGGTCATCGCAGAGGTCGTGAGCATCTCGGAGTGACCGCGGTGCCGGGTTCCACGGCGACCGGTTCAGCGTCCTCCGACGCTGCCCCCGCCCATCCCGCCCCCCGAGAAGCCGCCCCCGAACGAGCCGCCCGAGAAGCTGCCCGACCCGCTGGTGGTCACCGCGGGGCTGCTCGCCGTTCGGAGTGAGCTGAACGTCGTCACGAACGCGGCGGTCGAGAAGCCGTTCGTGCCGCTGTACCAGTGCAGGTCTTCGCCCGTTTCGCGCACGCGAGTGTCGAGCGCGTCCGCCCACTCGCGCTCCACCCCCCAGATCACGGCCCAGGGCAGCAACCGTTCGTAGAGGTGCAGCATTTGGGTCGGGTCGCCGGCGTCGATCGGTCGGCGCTCGGCCCCCTCGGGACTCTGCAGGACGCGGAGACGGTCCGCCTCGGCGAGGGTCAGGTAGTCGCGAAGCCCCTCGAGGTGGTCGCGCGCCGGGGCCCCGGCATCCGTCACCCGGTCGCGATAGCGGAGAAGGGCGAAGCTCAGGATGCCGGTCGCCACGGTCGCGGGAAGCGCGGCGATCTGCCACCACGCGGGAGCGGTTCCGGCTGCGGCAAGGATGAGGGCGACGATCGACAGGGCGAAGGCTGCGACCGCGACGATGCCGGCGGCCACGGATCCGCCCCGGCGGGGTGGCGCGGTCCAGCCCCGACGGCGCAGCTCGCTCGCCGCGCGTCTCGGCAACGCCTGGAGAGCGGTGGCCACGTCCTGTCGATCCGCGCCCAGCGTGACCCGGGTTCCGGGGCGGCCGTCGACGCCGAAGATCGCGGCGAGCACCCCCGCGCGCAGCGGTGTGGCCCCCTCCGCTCCGACGAGCTCGAGCGTCGACTTCTTCGGCTCCGCGGGGTCGTCGATGATGCGGAGGTGGCCGGCGATCGCGGTGTCCAGCACGGCCGCCGGAACGGCCGCCCCCCGTCGATGGACGAGCTCCGCCCCCTCGAGCACGTCGACGTCCTCGGGGGGGGGGGGGGGGGGGGGGGGGGGAGGGGGGCCCGG
>Ga0308172_1000580_pt1 | contig 42288 bp, 46 predicted proteins | sample PhyGR2_FD_202134 | JGI IMG/M metagenome (GOLD analysis project Ga0308172, IMG submission 202134) | Phyllosphere microbial communities from UC Gill Tract Community Farm, Albany, California, United States - DLSLSG.R2 | ecosystem: Host-associated > Plants > Phyllosphere > Unclassified | place: USA... | reverse complement strand
GCTTTGTTGTAGGTGGGCCAGTTGGTGATTTTGAACTTTTGCTTTGCCACGGAACGGTCTGCGTTGTCGGGAAGATGCGTGATCTGTTCCTTCAACTCAGCAAAAGTTCTATTTATTCAACAAAGCCGAAGAAAACCTGCATAACGGAGAGATATAGCGTCGTATGCAGGATTTGAGACACAAACGTAACTGACGTCTGAAAGACGAACTGTGGTAAGGGACAAATCTTAGGCACTGACGGGCTTCGTTCAGTTAGAGATAATCACCCTGCTTCACGATAATTCTCTTCACAGTCAGTCCGCGCCGGCGGAACTAAAAGCGTCTCTGAGCAGCCTGTTCGATGGCATAATCCTGTCAACCATTCCATAAATCGCTGAACCATCCAGTTATGACGCGTTCCCTCACGATAAATAAAATGGCAGGTGCTGTAAGTATTTGAGAAGTGAGGCAAAAGCCTGACAAGAGTTCCGTTTTCCAGTTCCGCACGAACAAACTGTTCATGAACCAGCGCAATCCCCTGTTGTAAGAGGGCGGCGTTGATGAGGCCGAACTCATCGTCAAAGCATCCTCCACGCGAATCCGGGACCCGTTTTACATTATTAAGCGCAAACCATTCATTCCAGCCGTTCACACTGATATTTTTCAGCAATGGGTACTGAAAAAGCTGCTCGGGCTGCGTGATCGTCTCCCCATTCAACAATACGGGATGGCAAACAGGAATACGCGCAGATTTCCACAGTGGAACCGATCTCAGGTTATCATCGGGAAAAATGGACAACGCTAACCAGATGTCGGCATTCTCTATTTTAAGCTGTTCTTCTGACTGGCGGGCTCTAAGCGAAAGGCTGATCCGCGGATTCTGTTGCTGAAAGGAGTTAAGGTATGGCAGTAACCACCGGTAGGCAATGACCGGCAACGCTGAAATAACCAGCAGATTCTGAACCGGCGGAACAATCTTTGCCCAGCCGTTTTCTATCTCTTCAAATCCCCGTTCAACCGCATCCCGCAAGCTGAGGCCAGGAATACTCAGCATCAGGCGCTTTCCCTGTCGGGAGAACAGTTTGATCCCCATTTGTTCTTCAAGATGGCGGATTTGCTGGCTGACAGCCCCGGTAGTGATACACATTTTTTCTGCAGCAAGCTTCATGCTTCCCTGACGGCTGACTTCGATAAATGTCCGTAATGAAGATAGCGGAATATTGTGTGACATAAAGTCCCTCTCCCGGCACTGTGCAGCACCACTAATTGACCATAATATTATTTTGTTGCTTCACTCTTTAAGACTGCCGGTGCTTTTTCCGGACTGACAACCAGCCACACCGAAACGCATACAATAAATGCTCCGATAATAAATCCTTCGTTAATGGTTTCCCCCAGAGCCAGGTATCCCCACAGCACTGCGAAGGGAGGAATTAAAAAAGTAACCGTGAGCGAACGTAAGGGGCCAATATCGGCGATAAGCCGGAAATAGAGAATATAGGCAAAAGCTGTACAGATGAGACCGACGGCCACCACGCTTGCCCACACGTTTCCTTGTAACCAGTTAATCGATGGCCCGGTCGTGGTGCTCCAGATAAAGAAGGGTAATAAAAAAAACGTCGCACCAATCTGGCTGCCAAAGGCAACGATTTTCGGATCCAGCCCGCCTTTATTTGAGATCCACCGGCGCGTCAGGAAACCAGCTACACCATAACACCCGGTCGCTACCAGACAGGCGATAACGCCGGCAAGAGTTTCACCAGTGGACTGTGATTCACCAATGGTGGTAATGATCATAATACCAACCAGACCTAGCACTACACCGCCCCATTTCCGCGCCGTCAATTTCTCGCTGAAGAAAGCGAATCCAATTAATGCACCCATCAGCGGAGTCGTCGCATTAAGCACGGCGGAATATCCTGCAGGTAACCATCGTGCAGCAAGACAATACATAAAAAATGGCAGACCAGAATTAATCACACCCAGAATAATTGAAGATTTAAATTTCCCTTCAAAGTTATATGAAGACTTCATAATAAAGAGGATTACTGTAAGCCCCAAAAAGCCAAAGAATACACGCAGGAATGCCGTGTTAATGGCTCCAAGCTCAGGAGCGGCTATACGCATAAACAAAAAACTGGCTCCCCATATTGCTGCAAGCAATATTAATCGGACATAGTCTGCAATACGCATTTTGACACCTCTTTATATTAAAGAAAAAATGTTGTATATATGACTGAAGTTAACAATACTTAAGCATGAAAAAACTGTAAAAGTATGTCAGCAAACGCACAACCAAGTTTTTCTTTTATAATTAAGTTTAACTAATCCATAGAGCCAGGCAGATCATGAAACTTCCACCTTTACACGCCCTTATGTGCTTTGAATCCACAGCAAGACATTTAAGTATGAAGAAAGCTGCGGAAGAACTGTGCGTGACAGCCAGTGCGGTCAGCCAGCAGATTGCCAAACTGGAAGATATGACTAGCATGCGGCTCTTTATCCGTGGGCCCAGAAATCTGGAGTTGACCGACGAAGCCCGTATTTACCTACGCGCGATCCGCCCGGCGTTCAGCCAGATAGAGGAAGCGACAAAGAGGCTGATGAATGAAGGTAAACCGAACAAAATAACCATCAGCTGTACCAGTGGTTTTGCTATCCAGTGGTTGCTGCCACGCCTTCCCGGATTTGAAAAGGAGAATCCCGGAGTTGAGGTACAAATCAGCACCACTAACCGGCGAGTAAATTTATTGTCGGAAGGAATAGATTTTGCGGTAAGGCATGGCCTCGGTCGTTATCCCGGCCTCGAATCTGAATGTCTTCTGAACGACAGGTTGCGACCGGTCTGTAGCCCGCGTCTCATCCCCCAAACGCAGCCCTTGTCCTCCCCCCTTGATATTACCAGGTATTCCCTTCTCCACGATGAGCACCGCATGGACTGGGCCATCTGGTTTAATGCTGTAGGTCTCCCGGGTGCCGATACAGACAAAGGCCCAGTTTTTGTAGACTCAAACGGGGTCCTCGAAGCGGCTCTGGCAGGCAAAGGGATCGCACTTATCCGCAGCGCACTGGTCCAGGAGGAGCTTAAAAACGGAACTCTGATAAATCCTCTCAGAGTAGCCATTGAATCTCCGATAGCGTATTACCTGGTGTATGACGAATCCGCTATTTTGCAGCGAACAAGCCGACGGTTTCGCGACTGGATCGCGGCCACTGCTGCCGCTGACAAGAATGAATACCCTGCCTGATCCTCCTGTCGGTAGTGCTCACTGACCGGCATGCCGTTCCTCTATGGTTTAGTAAACCTAAACCACCGTTTAATTTATATCATTTGCGAAACCCCATCATTAATTAGATTTTATTCGTGAGTTAACTTTTTCTAACTCAGTAAAACCCCGATGATTTATTTCCAGTAATCATGAGGAATTAATATGGCTGGTTTTCAGATATTTCGCCCGATGCAGTGGGATTCATTAGTGCATGAATATGACCTTGATGGTTCGCGTCTTCTGCCGTGGAAAGGATATCCCACACCAATAGGTGCCGGATGGTGTGTGGTTCGCCCCCATACTCAGTCAGAACCCCATACGCAAATCGATCAGGAATTCTTCATTGGTATAAAAGGGAATGCCAAACTAAAAGTTGGCGACGAAATATTTCCATTTACGATGGGTGATATAGCCGCAATTCCGAAGCATACCGATCACTACGTGATTAATGACACGGACGAAGATTTTCATTTTTACGTTATCTGGTGGGATGAAAATACAGCTAACGGCTTTCTGAAAGAGCACGCCGAAATAGGGGACACATTATGAATCGCTTTCTCGTCACCATTACGCCACCGACCCCCAACGGCGATTTACATATTGGCCACATAGCCGGCCCTTTTCTCGGTGCTGACGTTTTTACGCGCGTTCAGCGGCAGCAGGGGCATGACTGTGCCCTGGTATCGTATTCTGACGACTATCAGTCATATATGTTACGACGGGGTATGGAGCTGGATCGCAATCATCAGGCACTCGCTGGAGAAAACACGCAGAAAATATGCGAAACACTGGAGCTTATCGGTATACATGTTGATAACTGGATGCAGCCGCAACATAACCGATATTTTCTGGAAGCTGTAACGAAGGTTTATGAGGCCGCCCGTGACGCCGGTGCCATTTATTCGAAAACGTCTTCGGAGCCTTACTGCAGTCATTGTGATAAGTGGGGTTACGAGGCATTTGGCCGTGGGCTGTGTAATCATTGTGGTGTGGACTCTGACGCCAGCCAGTGCGAAGGGTGTGCGCATACTCCTGACGCCGCCAGAATGAAACACTTTCACTGTAAGTTATGCGGTGGTGAAATGGCGTTTCTCCCTGTTGAGCGCGAATTCCTGCAGCTGTCGGCCTATCGTAATTTTCTTCAAAAATTGTTCAGTACCAAATCACTCCGACCTCCTATGCCACAGTTCCTGCAGGAAGAGTACGCCCTCGGTCCGCAGGACTGGGGGATTACCGATAAAATCATTGTGGCGCTGGAAAATGGCGTGCCGCCCTGGCGGCGCCCGTGGCGTTCGGCTCAGAACGTGCACGGCAGCTGCCTGCCGGTCAATGCCGTAACCGGCCGTGCCTACAGCGGGGTTAACGTTCCCCTGCTCTGGATGGCCGCAGAAGAACACGGTTATACGTCCGATCGCTGGCTGACTTTCCTGCAGGCTAAAACTGCGGGAGGTCACGTCAGGAAGAATGAAACCAGCGCGCTGGCCATTATCTACAAACCGTTTGAGAAACAGGCCAGGGACAGCAGTGATAATCTGCTGTTCCGGGACGGAGAGCCGGTTATGGAGCAACTGACCATGCTGAAGCAACTGCAGCTGTTCAACGTTGAACAGTGTGAGGGCCTGCCTGAATTCGTCAGCGGTGAAGGTGTGGTTTCTGTTCCGGCAGAATCCCCGTCTGAACTCAGCGCGGTACAGCTGAATCAGGTACAGCAGATATTCAGCTCCACGGGAGTTGGGTGCGATCACCGCCGGCAGGACCGCGCTTATTACCGGCCGGGCGCTGACCGCATAGTCATGCCGACGGTATCGCAGTTCCGGACGGAGGCGGACTACTGGTCCACCCTGCTGCATGAACTGGTGCATGCCACCGGGCACGGCAGCCGCCTGAACCGGGAAGGCATTACCTCATCGTCACGGCAGTTTGGTGACCCGGTTTATGCGTTCGAAGAGCTGATAGCGGAAACCGGCAGCGCCTTTCTCTGTGCGGAGCTCGGTATTACCGGCGACGTGCAGCACGAAAGCTATCTTGCCGGCTGGCTGAGAGCACTTCGGGAAGACAAACGGGCAATTTTCCGTGCCTGCCGGTTCGCCCGTGAAGCCTCGGAATATTTACTTGCGCCCCTGAACCGTAATACGGAACAGGCGGCATAATCTGACCCGGCGGCTGCGGCCGCCATCATCCCCCTGAGGGCATCTTCCTCAGGGAGATGTCCTCTTTCCGTTTCAACCGACAAGAGGAGTTTCACAATGTTTTCATGGTGCCAGAACCGCCTGGAAATCACCGGTAAGTCAGTCTGCCTTGATGTTATGCAGCCCTGGATTGCCGGCACGGAAAAACCGCTTTACCGCCATGCCGTCCGGCAGGCGATAAAACTGTTTCTCGCTGGCTGTGCCGGCATACTTAAGCCTGTCAGGGCCGTGGACTATGCGCCGTATCCGATGCTGACCGCTTCAGGTACGGGGGCGCAGAATTCACCTAACCAGGCATTCCAGCACTTTATCGAGCTGCTGGAGCAGGATGCGTGGCTGGACACGAAGACACTCTCCCGCATGGAGAAAATCACGCTGCAGTCCGGCATCGATGCGCTGAAATGGGAAGCCATTCCGTTTTCAGCCCGGCAGATAATGGCGCAGCAGATGGCCGTGCATTATGCCGACTGGTTTGGTGTAGCCGGTGCCGGTGGCCAGTTCGATCCGCAGGAGCGCTGGGAATGGCTCAGCAGTATGCCGGAGACAACCTGCCCCTGTGACATGCTGATGGTAATGCCGTCACGTCTTGCTACCGAACTCAATGGCGATACGGGTCTGTTCAGGGGGCTCAATACATCGTCAGAACTTTACATGCAGCTTTTTGGCATGGAGTTCCCGGCAGGCCATCAGGCCAGCTGGAGCCGTGATGATGTGGGTTCACTCACGCTGCACTTTGCGTCTCCCTGGTATCCGCCGTCAGGTGAGATTATGGGAGAAATGTCACAGTTGTTTGACTGCGAGATCCGGCACTACTGGATTTCACCGGATGCCGGCACGTCAGGTTACAACTGCTTTGACCGGGGCGATCATGTTGACAGCGGTCCGTACCCGGCTAAGGAGCTACGCCAGTCTGCATCGGATGATGGTGCCCGTATGTACCTGGTTACGCCTGAACCTGCTTTAGTGCCCGCTGTAACCACAGCGCACTACGGCAGTATCCGCGCATAGCGACAATCCAGAACCGGTAATCCGGCTCTGTCGTCAGGCCACAGCGAAACCTGTGGCCGTTTTTTCACCCCGAAGGGAACACCGTTTCCCTTCAGGAAGCGTGTTCCCTTTTCTGAGGAAGCACGCATGAAACAAGTCATTAATCACGAAAAAGCCTTTCTTAAACTCTTTAATCAGACCGCCCGTTATCACCGCCGGCATCAGGTGTTTGAGGATTTCATCAGCTGTAGCGTCATCGCACTGGAAAATCGCCTGCAGTTCTGTGAAAAGCGTGAACAGAAGTACCTGCGCATCGTGTCCCGTTATGAAAAGCCTGACGTCAAAAATTTGGCGCAACTGTTTGCCCATGTGGTCAACGGACTTGAGGAGGAACCGGGTGATTTTCTTGGCCGGGTCTTTATGCAGCTTGAGATGGGCGATAAATACCGCGGCCAGTTTTTTACGCCCTGGAGCGTCGGTGTGATGATGGCCAGAATGCAGCTTGGCAACGTCGAAGAAAATTTCAGAGACAAGCCGTTTATCACGCTTTCCGAACCAGCCTGTGGCGCTGGCTGTATGGCACTGGCATTTGCCTCTGTTTTGCGTGAAGCAGGCTACTCCCCTCATCGCTATTTGTGGGTATCGGCAACCGACATCGATCCGCTGGCAGCAGGGATGGCGTACATTCAGTTGTCACTGTGCGGAGTTGCTGGCGAAGTAGTAATCGGAAACGCTCTGAGTGATGAGCGCCGCCGTGTGCTCAGGACGACTACCCACTATTGGGCTGGGTGGTCATGGAAGCTGCAACAGCGTATTCGGGCTGAAAACATAAACAAAGATCCTGCAACGTGCTAGCACAACCATACAGACCCTTTCAGGGTCTGTTTTTATATGAACCCGCCCAGCAGAATTTGTCTATTTGATTACACAGACATAACCATTTCTCGCTTATGCATGGTTGACGAGTTCAGGAAACTTAAGATTTCACTGTATAAAAAACAGTTAAAGAGAGGTCTTCATGCTCAGTTTCTATCCTTATCCAGATTCTCCCCTTGCGCTCACCGCGCCTCTCTTTCTTGAGCCATGTGAAGCTGGCTTTCCTTCGCTGGTGACCTGCTCCCCATTTCTTGATAAACAGCCAGAATCGTAAAGCAGACACCATAAGATGGGAAGACTCATATCCATATATGCTTATTTCTCATAATCCACCAGTATCAACTTTACTGAGACAAACTTTCATGAGTGATTAGAAAATCTGGCTTTGTAATGCTAAAAATTTCGTTCCATTTAACATCCCCCCATCCTTATGTGAGACTCACATCACACTTACGACGTTTTCTTACATTGCTTTATATTAATTTACACATGAGGGCTTAACGATGCCAATCGCGGTATATGCACTTGCAATAGGTGCTTTCGCAATATGCACCACTGAATTTGTTATAGTCGGTTTGTTACTCAATATAAGTAATGATTTATCCATTTCAATTTCATCAGCAGGAATGTTAGTTACCGCCTATGCGATGGGAGTCGTAATTGGTGCGCCCATCCTCACCCCCCTGATGGTTAGATTTAAGCGAAAAAAAGCTCTTATCGTACTTATGGTTCTTTATGTGTTAGGAAATATCGCTTGTGCAATAGCAACGAGCTACGATTTCCTAATGACTGCAAGGGTCATATCGGCCTTAGTTCAGGCGTCATTCTTTGGGTTAGGTGCTGTCGTAGCAACTCAATTGGTGCCAGAGGGTAAACAAGCAAGTGCAATTGCAGCAATGTTCTTGGGCGCAACACTAGCAAATGTATTTGGAGCCCCTATAGGTACAGTCATTGGGGAGTACTTTGGCTGGCGAAGCACGTTTATTGCCTGTTCTATAATCGGTGTTATTGCAGGACTGGCAATTGCAATGCTTGTCCCTGATGTGAAAAGCGAAAAACCTCAAAATATTGCAAAAGAGTTTAGTGTGCTGCTCCAGCCGAGAGCACTCAAAGCCTTACTGATCACTATTCTCGGGTTTGGAGGGATTTTTACTGCCTTAACATATCTCGGTCCTTTGCTTACTCAAGTTACAGGATTTCCTGAAACGGCAGTTTCGTGGCTTCTCTTCATCTTCGGTATTGGAATGGTTATTGGAAATCCTCTGGGAGGAAAATTAACCGACCACAGCCTACGCCTTGGTATTCTTATAACTTTGGTTGTACTTTTTGCGGTGTTAATGGCCCTTGGTTTATTGGCATCTTCGAAGGTAATTACTGGAGTTCTTATTTTCCTCTTCGGTGCTGCGATGTTCTCTGCCATCCCTCCGCTTCAGGTACAAGCAATGCAAGCTACTAGTGATGCACCAGTAATGGGTTCATCCTTTAATATTGCAGCATTCAATTTGGGTAATGCTGGAGGTGCCTGGCTTGGTGGATATGTACTTGAACATGGCATGAAAGTGGCAGAGCTTCCAATGGTAGCCGCAGGTGTTACTGCATTTGGTCTTCTGTTCGCCTTTTTTGCGAAGGCCGGATTGCCATTAAAATCCGATAATTAAGAAAATTGGCAGGTGAACACCTGCCAAAAATCATCTTGGATGCAAGGGTTAAAAAATGAAAAATAATAAACTGACTTTAAGTAGAGTAGTTTTTCCATTACTTTTTTTATTCTCTTTACCTTCAGTTAGCTATTCACAGGATTTAAAAATCATCCCTGCAGGCAAGGTAAAAAATATTGTCTTGGTTCATGGTGCATTTGTTGACGCATCAATATGGCGTAATGTAATAATAGACCTCCAGAGGTCTGGATATAATCCGGTAGCTGTACAGTTACCAATGGACTCATTAAAAAATGATATCAAGGCGACGCAACAAGTTTTAGATAGAGAAAATGGACCTGTCATTTTAGTTGGTTACTCGTATGGTGGAATGCCTGTGACGCAGGTCGGCACAGATCCTAAAGTGAAAGGTTTAGTTTATTTTGCAGCGATGGCACCCAAAGTTGGGCAGTCAATTAATGATCTATTGGACAGGAACGCACCTGGATTGCCTGGTCAAAAAGCCGTAGAAATATCTAAAGACGGATATTATTGGTTAAATCCTTCTTTATTTGGTATGGCTCTTGCCGATGATGCTCCTAAAGATATAGTCAATGCAATGTCTGTCTCACAAAAACCAATTGCTGTAGAAACATTTTCTGAAAAAGTTACTCAAGCAGCATGGAAAGATAAACTATCCTGGTATGCTGTTTCAAGTGAAGACAAAATTGTTCCGGTAAGTCTAGAACGACATATGGCAAAAGAGATTGGTGCTACTACCATCGAACTCAAAACCGCTCATGCTGCTCCTTTATCACAACCAGAGAATGTAGCAGCATTTATCAGCCAGGCAGCAACTTCCGTCCAATGAAATATTTGAGAGGCAAAAATGAAACTAAATGTTGAGGGTTTAACAGCAGTGGTTTTCGGGGGAAGTAGAGGGATTGGTGCTCAGATCGTAAAACAGCTTTCTGCTGAGGGGGCAAAAGTCCATTTCTGTGGAAGAAACATTGAATCAGTAGAGTTTCTACTTTCTAAACTGAAAGATGAGGATCTGGCAGGGAACATTACTGGTGCTGTGGTAGACATTAATGACGGTGATAATATAAATAGCTGGTTGGCATCTATCGGAAATATAAACATTGCCATTTCATGCGTAAGTGCACTTTCTCCTGATTGGGCAACATCACTCAAAACTGATATTCGTGGAACGATTAATGTAACAGAAGCTGTAATGCCCTACCTTCTAAAAGCAGAGAATGCGTCATTTACATGGATTGGGAGTAAGGCGAGCAGTTTTGTCACTCCAGGTTTTGAATCCTATGGTGCCAGTAAAGCTGCAATGGTGCATTACATAAAAACTACGGCAGCAAAATATACATCCGAAGGTGTAAGAGTTAATATCGTTTCTCCTGGTGACACTTTTGTTGAAGAAGGTTTCTGGGATCAGATTAAAAAAGAAGCTCCAGAGGTTTATGAGTCCACAGTGAGTTCAAATCCACTAAAACGACTGGCTACACCTGAAGAGATCGCTTCTGTAGCAGTTTTTATAGCAAGTCCAAAAGCAAGCTTTGTTTCCGGAGCAAACTGGCATGTAGATGGAGGTGCAACAGCACACATCACTTTATAAAAAAAATGGCAAGGATAAGAGTTCTCAATTAAAAAAATCAATTACGGGGTATGCTATGTGGAACAATAAATATATTGTTGTAGGAGACCGTTTTAATGGTTTTTGTGACGATGAAGATAGCGTAGTAACCGAATCTGCTTTAATTGAAAAATTACTTGGTGAGCCTATTCCTGAACATGAGGTATTGTTCTTAATTGAGCAAGGAGTGAGAGTAAATGAGATACACAGTGCGATAAACCTTAAAGATCCTTTTGGCCATTTTTATAAAATCATTAAAAAAAGAGATGTTCCGCGTGCCATTAAGCGGTTAGCTCACAAAAGTAACCCAGAAAACATTTTGGTAAGTTATCCAGTCAGACTGAGTGATACAGAATATGAAATGGAATTAATTCTGGATCAATGTGGAGAGATGTTTCTTGATCATATGACAGGGATGCATATTCAGGGAATGGTTCTACTTGAGGCTGCAAGACAGAGTTTTCTGGCGGTGACAGAGTTATTTTATTTGAGTGACGAAAATAAAGATTATTATTTTGTAATTAAAGGTATTAATACAAGATTTTTTTCATTTGTTTTCCCACTTCATTCCTTCATTAAATATACAGTTTGTTCGTATGCAAAACATGAAAATCGACATGTATTTGAAGTTAAAGCAGCGATCATTCAGTCTGGTGAAGTTTGTGCGGAATTCGATATAGGATTCACGGCCTTCTTGCAGGGGTTTATTTCAGAGCGTGAGAAGGTTAAAGCAAAAGAAGCAATAGCAAGGGTTGTGCACGCACTACCATTTCAAGAGGATATCACCCCCAAAAAAAGCATTATCAATAAAAACGTAGCCTGATTACAGGATTTCTGAAATGCCTATTGACACCGATAAAGATATTTTAAGCATTTACAATTTGGATTTTTTTCCAGAAAAGGATTTTCTGGCAGTTTTCGATGTCGATGAAACATTGATAAACCTTAAATCAATGTTCTCATTCTTAGAGTTTTACTATGTCAATAAGATTGGAATTTATCATGGGACAAAAGCATATCAGTTAAAAATAAAAGAAATTAAAAAAATGACACTCTTAAAAAGTCGAGAGGAGATTAATAGGGATTTTTATCGTTTTTTTTATGGTGAAAAGTTATCTTATTTAGAGTCTTGTGCTGAACAGTGGTTTGATAAAGTTAGTAGAGAGAAAGGTTTTTTTTTGAAGGAAAGTTGTTGGTTACTAAAAAATATGCGTTCTTATGGCGCAAAAATAGTTTTTCTTTCGGGTTCAGCAGAATTTATACTTAGACCTATTGTGAGGAATCTAGGTGGGGGTGACGTATTAAGTATTACTCTTGGAACAAAGGATGGATATGTGACAGGAGAAATTGAGGGGTTCCAAACTATAGGTTCAGGTAAGCGAGATGCACTTAAGGATTATATAAAAAAGAAAAAACTTTCAATGGAGAACGCTTGGGCAATAGGTGATCACATATCCGATCTGCCTTTTTTAGAAATGGCAAGATATCCATGTATTATGTCAGGAAATAAAGATTTAGAAGATATTGCGCAGAAAAAAAACTGGCCTATTTTGAATAACAAAAAATTTGCGGAGTAATTCTTATGATCCAGAATAATGCCGTTTCCGTTTCATCTGTTCCAAAGGTACTAATTGTAGGAGCGGGGCCAGTTGGGTTAGCTGCAGCCGCTTTTTTAAAAAGACAACTGGTAAGTTTTGATATAATTGAAGAGCGTAACGGGCCAGTAAAAGATTCACGGGCACTAGGCATACATGCCAGGACTTTGGAATTTATGGAAATACTCGGTATTGAAGAGGAGTTTCTTCGGCGTGGGCTTCGCACCAGATATATGAGTTTCCATCGTTATGGTAAGAAACTTTTTTCATTCGACTTTTCCAAAATTGATATTTTGACAAAGTATTCATCTTATCTAATCCTTCCTCAATCCCAGACGGAGGATATTTTATCAAATCACTTGAGTCAGAATGGTGTCAATATTCTCTGGGGACATAGGCTTTCTAATCTCATTCAATATGAAGACAAAGTAAGTGCGAAAATTGATCCGGGAAGAGAAAGTAGCTACACACAGGATTATTCCTATGTGATTGCTGCTGATGGTGCATCCAGCACAGTACGACACATGCTAAACATAGAATTTCGGGGAGAAACATACCCTACGGAGTTTTTACTTAGTGAAGTGGAAATACCCGGAGATAAAATTGACCGAAATGCCACTCATGTTTATATGGGTGAGAAATCAACCATTGCTGTTATACCACAACCTAACGGCTGTTATCGTATCGTAGGTCCAAATTTCGAACAAAATAAGAAATCCGAACAGAAGAGTAATATTTCATCAGTTACATTCGAGCAGTTTAATACTTTTCTGAGTAAAAATGGGTTATTGAAAAACATGGAAATGGTAAATCCGAGCAGACTCTTGTCCTACAAAATGCATAAACGAGTTGCTTCTTCTTTTAGGTCAGGGCGTGTATTTCTTGCGGGAGATGCCGCACATATTCACTCACCTGCCGGAGGACAAGGAATGAACACAGGCATCCACGATGCTGTTAACCTGACGTGGAAGATTTCTCAAGTTATTAGTGGAATGTCAAAAGATAGCTTGCTTGATACATACCAAACCGAAAGAATGTCCTTTGCAAAGCAAGTTGTTAGTTCTACTGATAAAGCAATGCAGAAAGTTATGAGTCGTAGTTTAAAAAGTTATTTTTTATTTGACTTAATGGCTCCAGTTCTCATGAGATTCTGGCAACCACGTTCAATTATTGCATCTATGGCTCAAATCTCTGGTGGCTATCCAGACTTTGAATATGTGAAGAAAGGAACTGATGAGTTAAAGGGCCTGAGAATTCATGATAACCCAATTCATGGTGAAGAAAAATTACACACTTTTCTTGGGAAGAGCAATTATGTAATTTTATTGTCTGGTGATCCTCATACCACCAGTAAATTAGAGAGCGTATTTTCAGAAGTTAATGCTCATGAAAAAGATATCGTAATTAAAAGATTGTGTTATCCATTCAAGAAAAATAAATTATCTGAGCCTTGGTTTGGTGCTGTTTTATGCAGGCCAGATGGATATATTGCTGCGACATTTTCAATTAATGAATCAGATATATTTAAGGAATATATTAATTCAACATTATTGCTGGAGAATCAATATGCCTGACAGATATGAATATTCCAGTATTCTTGGGGAAATCACTACGCCAGTTTTTATCAAGGCTTTGTCTACCTATCTTCCAAAGTTAATAATTCCAGTAAAGCACGCTTTCGAAAAAAAATTTATTCAGAAGAAAGAGCAGAAAAGGATGGCTATGCTGGGTTAACACATGCTGAAGAGTCTTCAATAGAGATGGCGTTAAAAGTATCAACTCAGGTCATTAATCTGAGTGGTACAGACGTAAAAAAAATAAAATTTCTAACCTTCTCATCAATTCATGATAATGGTATTGGTGGCTTTTGGACTCCTGCATCCTTAATACAAAAAGAAACGGGTGCCAGAAATGCCATTGCCTTATCTTTAACCCAAGGATGCAATAGTCTGGCCTATGCTGTTCTGACTGCATCAAAAATGATATCTGCTCAGGAAGAAGCTTTAGTGGTTAGTTCTGAGAAGTTTTCAGGCACAGAATTTAATCGCTGGTCATCTGACGCAGGAGTTCTTTATGGTGATGCCGCAGTAGCAGTATTATTAAGCAAGATTAAGGGGATTGCATGCATTCGATATTTAGATGCTATTTCCGTACCTGAGCTTGAAGGAATGCACAGAGGTGAAAATTTTCAGACTGAATTATCCGAAAGATGGAATATTGCCAATCATAAATATAAATGGATGGAAAGAAATGGTCGGAACATGTTCTTTGACCTGATGAAAAACGCTATTTCTATTGCTCTGAAAAGATTGAAACATGCAGGTTATGCAGAACCTCATAGCCATTCTATTGTAGTTATGCCTTTTGTTGGGAAGTCAATTTTGGAAAATTTATACGAGCCATCCTTTGCATTTTTAGGTTATCAAACCATGAGAAGCTTTGGTATGAATACTGGGCATACTGGGCCTGGCGATCAGTTTCTTGGTCTCGAAAGATTTTTATCTACTACATCGGAAGTTTCTGGTAGGAAAACTGCATTATTAATCGGTGCAGGTGCGGGATTCACATTGACTGTTATGGTTATTGAGATAAGTAAATATAATTCTCAACATAACGGCTTGGTTAATATTATTCATTAGATCTTAAGAGGAAGTTATGCAGAGTGTTGATTTTGTATATAAAATCCAGAGTCAAACGTTTATTGGACATCATGTCATAAACCGCGGGAAGTTAAGAGTTCTGATGTTTCCTGATTGGCAGGGATGTCAAACAAAATCAGCACAAAGGTTGGCTAATTATTATTCCTCGGTTTGCGATGCTGAAGTTATTCTCACTGATGTCTATGGAAAAGATAATCGGCCTAGATCATACGACGACGCTGATAGAATTATGTCGAGAGCATTAGATAATCCACATGATACCAGAGGATTACTGAAGGATATCCTTTCAGCGCTGGAACATCAATGGCTCAGCAATGGTCCAATTTTTATTATTGGATTTTGTTTTGGGGGCAGTTTAGCATTTGAAGCTGGTCGTTTAGGATTAAATGTGATAGGGGTGATTTCAATTCATGGTCAACCGGATTCCCGAGAACCGTTGGTATCATCCCGCAAGTTACCATCATTTCTTATGTTACATGGCTCAGAAGATCCTTTTATTACAGATGTTTCATTGAAGTCATTTGTTAATGAAATGCGACTTTGTCATGCTGATTGGTCATTATATTATTTCGGTGGTGCCAAACACAGTTTTACTAGAAATGATATACCGGTTGGTAACTCATATATGGGTTATAACGAAAAAGCTGACAGAGAAGCAGTGCTTGCAGTTAAAATTATGTACGAAAGACTTACAAAATAGTCAATCAAAAACTAGTAAATATCGGGGTGATAAAAATGAAAAAAGTAGCCGTTATCGCAGCTCGCAGAACACCTGTCGGTGCTTTTCAAGGTGGGTTGTCTTCTTTTTCTGCAAGTGAGTTAGGCAGTCTTGTAATTAAAAGTCTTCTTGAAGAGTCCGGTATACCGACAGGTAAAATCGACCAAGTAATTATGGGACAAGTATTAACAGCAGGTTGCGGCCAAAATCCAGCAAGGCAAAGTGCACTGTTAGCTGGTCTCAATGTAGACGTCCAAGCAATGACCATTAACAAAGTCTGCGGTTCAGGTCTTAAAGCCGTTCATCTAGGTGTGCAAGCGATTCAGTGTGGTGAAGCTGAATTTGTAATAGCTGGCGGTCAGGAAAATATGACTCGTGCTCCCTATGTTATACCTTCTATGCGTGCGGGTGCACGTTTAGGCCATGTAGATATTAAGGATTCCTTAGTTCATGATGGTTTATGGGATGCATTTAATGACTTTCATATGGGAGTAACAGCCGAAAATGTTGCTAAAAAATTCGGTATTACCCGACTTCAACAGGATCAATATGCTGAAGAATCACACAGACGGGCTGTCGCTGCGACCGCAGATAAACTTTTCTCATCAGAAATAGTTTCCGTTAACTACACAGACCGAAGAGGGAATCTAATAAGTTTAAATGAAGATGAGGGGCCGCGTGTAACATCAATTGATAAGCTTACTAAATTGAAACCTGCTTTTGATAATAGTGGAACAGTGACTGCTGGAAATGCTTCTTCTCTTAATGACGGTGCTGCTGCTGTCTTGATGTGCAGTGCTGATAAAGCAACTGAGTTGGGTATTGAACCATTAGCTATATTTGAAACTTTTTCTAACTCAGGCATTGAACCTGAAATAATGGGTATCGCTCCTATTTCCGCTATAAAAGAATGTTTATCTCGCCTGCAATGGTGCCCTAATGATATTGATGCACTTGAATGCAATGAGGCTTTTTCTGCTCAGGCATTAGCCGTGCTTTCACAGGTATCCATTCCCCCAGAACGTGTCAATCCGCTGGGTGGTGCGATTGCACTGGGACATCCCATAGGAGCTTCTGGGTGCCGAATTTTAGTAACGCTTTTGCACTATATGGCGAGAAATAATCTACATAAAGGCATAGCAGCTCTTTGTATCGGCGGGGGCGAGGGAGTGGCTATGGCTCTCAGCCGCTGACAATGTAGATGGTAAAACCTGACATTATTGGCCAGATAAGACTACCTAATTGTTTACTATTTGACAGAATTGTTGATGTATTTAAGAATCAAACCTCATATTTCATCTGGCCACTATGAGGTAAACAGCTGTGGATTTGCTCAAAGGCATGGAAATTTATGTCGATGTGGTCGAAAAGGGAAGCATGACTGCTGCTGCGGCGCGGTTAGAACTCACACCCCAAATGGTTGGGCTATACATAAGAGGCCTTGAAGAACAGTTTGGTGTAAAACTCCTGAACAGGACGACACGCCAAACCGGGCTGACAGAAGCAGGGAAACTCTTTTATCAACATTGTATACAAGTTCTGGGGATGATTGATGAAACACAGCAGGTCATAACCCAAATGAATGCAGAAGCCCAGGGGCTTCTTCGTTTAACTGCCCCCACTACTTTTGGGATTAGAATTATCTCTCCTTCTTTAGGCTTATTTCGTAAGCTTTACCCCGCAGTAGAAGTTGATTTATATCTTTCTGATTCAGTCATGGACCTCGTCACTGACGAAGTTGAACTAGCTATTCGAATCGGTGAACTTAAGGATTCATCACTTGTCGCGCGATCATTGGGTCAATATCGTATGGCTATCGGCGCGGCTCCATCTTATCTTTCAGAGAAAGGTGTTCCATCAACACCTGAGAGTTTGGTTGCTCATGATTGTCTTGGTTTTCGCCTAAAACTATCTCGTCGTAATTGGCATTTTCAAAGGGATGGTGAAGGATTGGATATCCCAGTAAATGACAAACTTAGCATAAATCACGGAGAAGCTTTGCGTCAGGCAGCTCTTTCCGGTGCTGGTATCATCATGCAGCCTGAAATTTTGCTCAAAAAGGACTTTGAGTCTGGTAGTTTAATCAGGTTATTTGAGAATGAGTGTTTAGTCAGTAAACCTGTTAATATGATTTACAGAAAAGACAGATACACAACTCCAAAGATGAAAGCTATAATTAATTTCGGATTGGAACACTGGGCGATTTAACTTCAGCTACAAGTGGTTATTTTTAGTAAATTCGAGAGCGTTAGAAATTCTGTGTCATTCCATTAATATATACAAAAAAAGGAATGACACATGCCCCAGCCCTTCGATTTCGAGAAAACACTTAAGGCACTTCAGGCCGGTCAGGCTCTGACCGGTAAAGATGGTATCTTAACGCCATTAATCAAACAGTTAACGGAGGCCGCTCTGGCCGCTGAACTTGACTCGCATCTGGCTGCTGACCTGGAAGCCAACCGTAAAAATGGTTCCGGTAAAAAGTCCATTAAAGCGACAACCGGCAGTTTCGAACTCGGCACTCCCCGCGATCGCAACGGCACTTTCGAGCCTCAACTGGTGAAGAAGCACCAGACCACGCTATCGGACGAGATCGAGCTGAAGATTATTCGCCTGTTCGCGCTGGGCATGAGTTATGCCGACATCAGCCGGGAAATCGAAGACTTGTATGCTTTGAGCGTTTCCACCGCCACCATCAGCGCCGTTACCGACAAGGTTATTCCTGAACTTAAACAGTGGCAGCAGCGCCTGCTGGAGCCGGTTTACCTCCTTTGTCTGGCTGGATGCCATTCACTACAAAATCCGCGAGGAAGGGCGATATGTCAGCAAGGCAGTCTATACCGTGCTGGCGCTGAATCTTACCGGGAAAAAGGAAGTGCTGGGGCTCTATCTGTCTGAAAGTGAAGGCGCCAACTTCTGGCTGTCGGTGTTAAGCGATCTGCAAAATCGGGGCGTAAAGGACATCCTGATTGCCTGCGTGGACGGATTGACCGGCTTCCCGGAAGCGATAAACAGTATCTATCCGCAAACTGAAGTTCAGTTGTGCATCATTCATCAGATACGCAACTCCATTAAATACGTGGCGTCCAGGCACCACAAAGCCTTCATGGCCGATCTGAAGCCGGTGTATCGTGCCGTGTCGAAAGAGGCGGCAGAAACGGCGCTGGATGAATTAGAAGCCCGCTGGGGTCAGCAGTATCCAGTCGTGGCGTCGGAAATGGTATAATCAGTCGGCGTACTTCCGTTATCCCTCGGATATCCGTAGGGTGATTTACACGACCAATGTCATCGAGTCGGTTCACCGACAGTTTCGCAAACTGACGAAAACTAAAGGGGCTTTCCCGAATGAAAACAGTCTGTTGAAGCTGCTTTATCTGGGATTACTAAATGCTCAGGAAAAATGGACAATGCCAATCCATAACTGGAATTTGACATTGTCGCAGTTAGCCATTTATTTTGACGGGCGACTGAATAACGTGATTACGCTGTAATACCTTTACCGTGACACAGAATTCTGAACGCTCCCGTAAATTCATTGAATTTATAATCTTACCTATTCTTTTTGAGTTATTTTGATTTTAGTTAGGTGACTTGAGAACCCCCATTTAGAAGAAAAACCTTTTGGTCGGGAATTATAATGGCGGAATTCTTAAGGAAATAATCCTTAGTCACTTTAATAGAAAGGTTTTAAATTAATCTCCTTCGGTTCATTATGCTTGCATTTCCGTATTGATTAAATTTGGATTTCTATATTGATACTGTACAAAAAATAAGTGCTGCACATGGCAGCCCGTGATTATCGAAACATTGAGGTGAGTTGTTCTGAAGAACCATAGTTAACTGTACGGCAAAACCGACATCTGCCTTGCCGCCACTTCCGAGCGCTTCCACTCACCGCAGTGAAAGTCAGAAGTACTGTACAGGTATATGGGTAATTATTTATCCACGTCATAAGATTTCCGGCAAATCACCATTACGGGCCACGTCGTACGGAAGTCCGTGCGCCAGCGCCACTGCCGAAAAAGGATTTCTAGTTGCATCAGTGCTCTCTTTGCTGGTGTGAAGGGGATGCGGTAAGTCCTGCTGTGGACGATAACTCCACTTTCTTTGATGCAGTCCAGCACTCGCTGGGCGCGGAAACCTGTCAGAAGGTGCGAGGAAATGATAACGGTGCAGTGTTTTTCCAGTGCCTGACAGGTTGACGCGTTTACACTCTGCCAGAACAGACAAACTCGCGCCGGCGTCAGGTTTGTGGTGGGCTGCCAGGGGGCAAGATGCACCCACGCCCGTTTGCGACGATGGCGGATCAGCGTCATCGACGGCCTGAACTGCCGCTCTGTCCATGCGAGGGGGCGAAGGAAGAAAGGAAGACAGAACAGCAGCGCCCAGACCAGATAAAACCAGGTGCGGGTGCCGTCGAGGGTAAAACTCAGGCTCATCGCGCCGGTAAGGATCATCCAGAGAATAAAAAAGGAGAAAACAATGGATTGCTGCATGGGAAGACTCACGATACGGGTGTAAACAGAGGCATGCAGGAGAACACCTCGTTGTCACCACGGCACCCTGAAAACTGAAACCACTTCTGAATATTTTCACAAGCAGGATTTCTGTCAGGAGCGGTTCAGGGTTTTCGGTTGCAATTATCAGGGGGGCTTTTAGCGTAGCGTCATTTTCAGCAGGCATATTTCGGCGGAGGTGATGGTGCGTGGACTTAACTGGTTAACAGGCAGAGGCAGACAGGAAAAACGGCCCGGAGAGAGGCCGTCGCCGGATGTCACACCGCCCCGGACTGTTGCTGATGATGGCTGGCGCCCTGCTCAGACGGGCAGATCGCTGCTGCAGGCAGACGAAAACCGTCGCCTCATCAGGGTGCTGACAGAAAACAGCCCGCTTTCAAAAGAAGTCACTGAAGCCTGGTGGCTCAGGCCTCTGGAGGAGATGGCGGCAAGGGTGCAGACCTGCCCGGCAGCCTGGTCCGGCCCGTACTCTGGTCCCGGAGGATTTAATGAACTCAGCCTGAACGTAGCCGCGCGTGCGGTCAGGCTGGTCCGTGGCATGATGCTGCCACCGGGCGCCACGCCTGAAGAACAGGCTGAGCAAACTCCCGGCTGGGTCTGTGCTGCTTACTGGGCAGGGCTGTTCCATCATCTGCCCTGGCTGATTCAGATGGAAGGGGCTCTGAAAAACGGTCGGGTCTGGTATCCCGGTCTTAGCGTGCCTGGAGAGCAATGGCGGGTCAGGCAGAGCACAGAACCATCAGGCGAGATGAACTGCGTATTTGTGGCGCTAAGACTATTGCCTGAGGCGGCCCTGCTGTGGCTTCAGCGCTGGCCCGCTCTTTCTGATACGCTCCTGCTCTTTCTGTCGGGACGCCGTGCTGAAGCCGGGATATTAACCAGTATTGTTAACGATGCCCTGAGCAGCTGCGGTCTTTCAAATGAGACCGTAATGTCCGGGCAAAAACCTCAGCAGGTTTCTCTGGTTAATATCACATCAGTTACAGACCATACCCCCCCGAAATTATATGAAGTAAAACCTAACTCATTGTCCAGTATCGATAATGCGGAAGGTCCTTTAGTGCCAATTAAAACCGGAGATTTGTCCTACAGTTTCAGTCAGGACAGGGAGAAAACGCCTGTTAATACCGTCCCGTCAGCACCATTACTGGAGCTGGAATCCGCACTCACAGCTGAGGAACCGCTGCTTTCTGCAGAAAACGCCATCAGTACGGGAGAAGAAGTACAGATGCAGGGATCTACGGAGAATCTCCTGTCATTGCTTGATTTAATGGCTGAAGGGAAAGCTGCTACGGCAATGGATAATTCTTCTGCGGATAATCGTCCAGCCACGCCAATTACAACTGATGTGTTTCATTCTGATGAAAACAGGAAAGATAAGGGAGAAGAATCCGGTGTGCTCTTTCTTGAATGGATCAGGGACAGCATTGGGGACGGCACGCTGAGCGTAAATCAAAAGGACAGTCTGCTTCACGTTCTGGCGCAGTTTGTTTTTGTGGTCTCACCGGCCTGTTTTTACCGTTACACCACGACTGCAGGAGGCAGTGATACGGATAAGGCCAGACTACAAAAAAGTTTTGAGGCACTGAACGTACACTATTCACGAAATGGTAAGGGGTTATTCCATTACCATCAATACGATACGCCGGATAAGAGCGGTCGTTTTACAAAAGTGTCAGGCTATATGATTAATGCCGACATTTTATTTAAAAAAGGGAGCTGTCCTTCGGACAGCACATGGCTTTCAGCCAGGAAATGACTGGCTGGGGAGCATTTATAAAACCGAGGTCAAAATGAAAGATTCATGTTCATTTGATGAACTTATTGAAGGATATTTTTTAGTAAAACTCTTCGGGTTGCAACTGAATGGAGTTACAGAAAAGTATTAAAGACTTTCCTTAACTTTGCTGGAGCAGCCATATCTCCTGCTGATGTTGATGACAGGTTGGTTTTAAACTGGCGCAGACATGTGATTAATGTGGAGGGTCTGACAAAAACCACTTGGAACAATAAGCTCACACACATGAGAGCATTATTCAACTTTGCGATTGAAGAAGGTTATATTTCGGCAACCAAAAATCCCTTTAATGGCAAGATTGCACGGCCAGATGTAAAGCGAAAGAAAACCCTGACTGATATCCAGATTAATAAAATATATCTTTTAATGGAGGCCAGGGAGGCGGATGAACAGTATGGTAAAAACTATAACTACAGGTCGGCATTGAGGCCTGCATGGTTCTGGCTTACCGTGCTGGATGCTTTACGAAGGACAGGGATGAGGCAGAATCAGCTTCTGCATATACGATTATGTGACGTTAATTTTATGCATAATTGGATAAGCCTTCGACCGGAAGGAGCAAAAAACCATCGCGAGCATCTTGTTCCGATCACGCGTCATCTGAGACCAAGATTAGAAATGCTTTATAACCGTTCTCTGGAAAGAGGAGCAAAGATGGAGGATCAGCTTTTCAATTTATCCCGATTTGATGGTCGCAGAAATGAGACAAGTGAAAACATGGATAATCCACCATTGCGTGCATTTTTTCGCCGGCTTTCAAATGAATGTGGCTTTGTTGTGAGTCCTCATCGATTCCGGCACACCATAGCTACAAATCTGATGAGTATGCCTGACCGAAACCTGAAAATGGCTCAGGATCTTCTGGGCCATTCAACGCCTGCAGTCACTCTGCAATACGTTGAGAGCGACATCAACAAGGTCAGGAGCGTTCTCGAACAGCTGGAGGTGGCCTAAGAGTAATCTTAAGTCAAATCTTAACGATATGATTCTAAAAGAGGAAAAAAGGGATGGAAACCTTTACAAAAGGTTGACAGAAAACATTTCTAAAGGTAAATACGATGCTGAAGTATTTTTTAAGGATGTGAGAAGTCCAGAGGATGCTACAACATCCTCCGGACTTTAAGTCCCGTGTTCAACAATGGTGCGGTAAGCAAACTACCAACATCATGCTGGGGACCACTGTCATGCCCGTTAAGGATCTCAACCCTTAACGAACAGGCTCTGAAGAGTGGTGCCCGAACCCGGAATCGAACCAGGGACACGGGGATTTTCAATCCCCTGCTCTACCGACTGAGCTATTCGGGCAACGGGGCGCATTAAACCGTAAAGGCCGCAGGCCGTCAACGGCTTTCACTAAAAAACCCCGGAAAACGTGACTGATTGCCTGCTTTTCAGTCAAAGCGGGTAAAACCTCAGGCCAGCGCCCCGTTTTTGCGGCACAGCGCGATGTTGTAAACATCTTCCGCCAGGCGCTGAGCGGTGGCGACATCCTGCACGTTGCGCTTCACCAGCAGCTTGCTCAGGCAGCCTTCAAGAATCAGCTCCATCTGGTCGGCGACCATGCTGGGGTTATCCAGACCCTGTTCCAACAGAATCTCATGAGTAAACTGCCAGGAGCCGCGTTTCTGCTGCTCGGCCAGCTGGTGAATGGGCTGATCGGGCTGCGGGTAGAAGCTGCAGGCGGCGATAAACAGGCAGCCCGGAAAACGCCCTTTGCTGACCTGTTCACTCAGGACTTCATAGCGTGCCATTAGCTTCTGATCTGCCGACAGCGACGCATCCAGCAGGATCTGGCGACGCCAGGTTTCAATCTGCTGCCCGTGATAGCGCAGCGCATCGTAGAGCAGGGCGTCGCGGTCGGGCCAGAACAGCCGGAGCTGCTCGGAAGGTAATCCGGAACCCGCCAGGTTTTCCAATGAGAGGGTGGCGGCGAGGCCGTTCTGTTCAAGCACATTCAATGCATGCTCGAGTATCTGTTCACGCTGCAAGTGACGCTCCTCTGGTATGCAGGCCCGGCTGTTTTACCGGGCAATGACCTGACTCCAGTGTTGTTTACGGGGAAAGTTTCTGCAAATGCGCGCGGAAATCAGCGGCATCCAGAAACCCGGTGATACGCGAACCGGGGATTTCCCGGCCCTGCGCATCAAAGAACAGAATTGTGGGTAAGCCCAGTACCTGAAGATGCTGTAACAGCGCGTTGTCGCGGGCGTTGTTGTCGGTGACGTTGGCCTGCATTAACTGCACCTGACGCAGGCTATCGCGCACGGCGCGGTCACTGAAGGTATATTTTTCAAACTCTTTACAGGCGACGCACCAGTCAGCATAGAGATCGACCATCGTGATGCGACCGCGGGCCTGCTGCAGCGCTCTGTCGAGCTGCTGCGGCGTCTGAAGGGTCTGGAACGGCAGAGGGGTTACCGCCTGCTGCGTGGCCGGATCGCCAAAGGCCCAGTCCTGCAAGGGTCGCGCACTGATCAGCGCAGCGGCCAGCATGACAATCTGCACCACGCGCCACTTTCCACTGCTGGCGCGCAGGCTGAGGCTGAACGCCCAGCCAAAGAACGCCACGCCAAGCAGACTCCAGAGCCGCCATCCCCAGGCCTCGCCCACGATGCGCTCCAGCAGGAACACCGGCAGCGCCAGGATGACAAACCCGAAGCCCTCCTTGACGGTCTGCATCCACGGGCCGCTTTTCGGCAGCAGGCGGTTACCAAACAGGGTCACGGCGATCAGTGGCAGCCCCATCCCGACGGCATAGAGCCACAGCGTACCGGCGCCGGCCCACAGATTTCCGCTCTGCGCGATGTAGAGCAGAATGGCGCTGAGCGGAGCCGTGGTGCAGGGCGAGCAGATCAATCCCGCCAGCGCTCCCATCAGAAAGACGCCGGGCAGCGATCCGCCCTGCTGGCGATTGCTCCACAGGGTCAGGCGGGTTTGCAGGCTGGCGGGCAGTTGCAGCGTAAACAGGCCAAACATGGAGAGAGCCAGCACGATAAACAGCAGCGAGAGCGTGATGAGCACCCAGGGGTGCTGCAGGGCGGCCTGGAAACGCAGACCGGCTGCGGCGACCACCACGCCCAGCAGCGTGTAGGTCAGCGCCATTCCCTGCACGTAGACCATCGCCAGGGCAAACAGGCGTCCCAGCGAATAATGGCGCTGACCGCCCAGGATAATGCCGGCGATCAGCGGGTACATCGGCAGCACGCAGGGCGTAAAGGCGACGCCGATGCCGATCAGCAACGCCCACAGTGGCGAAAAGGGCAGCGGGCTGGCGGAGGCGGGCTGAACCTCAGCCTTAGCGCTGGCGGACGCTGGCGGGCTGTCTGCGGCTACCGCATTCAGCGGCACGGATCGCGTCTCCGGCGGGTAGCAGAAGCCGGCAGCAGCACAGCCCTGATAAGTCACGCTGAGCGTGGCACCCGGGCCTGCCTGTTGCAGCGTCACCGGCAGCGTCAGATCCTGCGGGTAGATCTCACTCTTGCCGAAAAATTCATCTTCATGCGGCTCGCCGGCAGGCAGGGTCAGCGGCGCGAGGGTCGCATTCTGTGGCGTGATGTGAATCTGCTGGCGATAGAGGTAATAGCCTGACTTCACTTTCCAGTGCAGGTTGAGCTGCGCGCCCTGCTGGTCGAAATCAAACGTAAAGGCCTGGTCGACGGGCACAAAGCGGCCGGTCGCCGGACTGGAAAAGAGGGAAGCGTGCGCCTGCAGACAGACAAACAGCGTCAGCAGAAGCGTTATTAAGCGAGAGATGCGTGCAGCCATGACAAGTATTCACTGTCTCCATGTTGAACCGGCAGTGCCAGCAGTTCAGGCACGTCGTAAGGGTGCGCGGCTTTGAGCAGATCGCACAGTGCCTGCTGGTGATCGCTGTCGCACTTCAGCAGCATCTGCACTTCACTGCTCTGCTCAATCCGGCCCTGCCAGAGATAGCAGGAGGTCGCGCCGGGCAGCAGGGTAACGCAGGCCGCCAGCCTGGCTTCCAGCGCCAGGGTCGCAAGCTGTTGCGCCGTGGCCTGATCGGGGGCAGTACAGAGGATAACGACGGCATTCATCCTGTGACTCCTGTGTGATGAAAAGAGCGCCGATGATAGCACGCTCCCTTCATAACACGATGGCGGCACTACAAGAGCAGGCCGCCAAAGATGAAGCCGGAAAGCACCGACAGCGCGATAGCGATAACGCCGGGAATGATAAAGGCGTGGTTGAACACAAACTTACCAATCCGGGTGGAGCCGGTATCGTCCATCTCAACGGCGGCCAGCAGTGTGGGGTAGGTGGGCAGCACAAACAGTGCCGATACCGCCGCAAAGGAAGCAATCGCGGTAAGCGGGGTGACGCCCAGCAGCAGGGCGGCCGGCATCAGTGCCTTGGTGGTCGCCGCCTGCGAGTAGAGCAGCATGGAGGCAAAGAAGAGCACCAGCGCCAGCATCCACGGATAGGTTTTCAGCGTGTCGCCCGCCAGCGTCTGAATCTCTGCCAGATGCGCTTTGACAAAGGTGTCGCCCAGCCAGGCGACACCCATCACACAGATACAGGCACTCATGCCGGACTTAAAGGTGCTGGCGCTGAGGATTTCGCTGGTGTCGAGTTTGCAGGTCAGGCTGATCAGCGTCGCGATGGTCAGCATAAACACCACAATCGCTTCGTTACGTGGCAGCGGCGGATCGGCGATCAGCCCGACGCTGGCGCTGGTGGCGGTGGCATAGAGCACCACGGCAATAATACCCGTCAGAAACAGCAGCACCGCGCGTTTCGCCCCCGGCTTCGGCTGGTAGACGCTGGCACCCCGCAGGGTAACTTCCCCTTTGGCGAGACGCGCCTGATAAACCTCATCATCTTTAAGCTCTTTGCCGAGGAAGTTAGTGACCAGCGCGGCCAGGAAGAGGCCCACCATCGTGGCGGGGATCGCAATCGCCAGCAGCGTGATGTAGCTGACGCCGCGCGGTTCCAGCAGCGTGGCAAAAAAGACCACGGCGGCGGAGATGGGAGAGGCGGTAATCGCGATCTGCGACGCCACCACCGCAATCGACAGCGGACGGGAAGGGCGAACGCCCTGCTCTTTGGCCACTTCCGCGATCACCGGCAGCGTCGAGAAAGCGGTGTGACCGGTGCCTGCCAGCAGCGTCATCAGGTAGGTTACCAGCGGGGCCAGCAGCGTGACGTGGCGCGGATGTCGGCGCAGCAGGCGTTCCGCCAGGCTCACCAGATAGTCCATGCCGCCCGCCACCTGCATCGCCGCGATGGCGGCGATCACCGCCATGATGATCTCGATCACGTCGAACGGGATAGCGCCGGGTGCCATGCCAAAGCCCAGCGTCAGGATCAGTACCCCCATCCCGCCGGCGAATCCGATACCAATGCCGCCAAGACGTGCGCCCAGCCAGATCGCCATCAGGACGATAAGCAGCTCAACCACAAACATGAATCACTCCTGCAAAGTTAACCGGTAAACTCCGGGCATGCTGTGTACCAAAAAAAAAGGCACACCATGTTGATCGCGGTGTGCCTTTGGTTAACCCGCGTGGGTTAAACCCTACTGCTCGTTTTCATCGGTGTAGCGTTTGGCTTTATAAACCGGATACATCAGGTTCTGCACCGAGAAGATATCGTCCAGCTCACTCTCCGTCAGCAGGCCGCGCTCCAGCACCACCTCACGCACACTTTTCCCGGTTTCGGCACAAATTTTGCCGACGATGTCGCCGTTGTGGTGGCCGATGTAGGGGTTGAGGTAGGTCACGATGCCAATTGAGTTGAAGACGTAGGCCTCGCACACCGCGCGGTTGGCGGTGATGCCGTTGACGCACTTCTCCAGCAGGTTGTAGCAGGCGTTGGTCAGGATGCTGATCGACTCAAACAGCGCCTGGCCAATCACCGGCTCCATGACGTTAAGCTGCAGCTGGCCCGCTTCAGAAGCCATGGTCACGGTGGTGTCGTTGCCAATCACTTTGAAGCAGACCTGGTTAACCACTTCCGGCACCACCGGGTTCACTTTGGCCGGCATGATGGAGGAGCCCGCCTGCAGCTCAGGCAGGTTGATTTCATTCAGGCCGGCGCGCGGACCCGAGGAGAGCAGGCGCAGGTCGTTACAGATTTTAGAGAGCTTCACCGCCAGGCGTTTCAGCGACGAGTGAACCATCACATAGGCGCCGCAGTCGGAGGTCGCTTCAATCAGATCTTCCGCCGGAATGACCGGCAGGTTGCTGACTTCCGCCAGACGCTGCACGGCCAGATGCTGATAGCCATCCGGCGTGTTAAGGCGGGTACCGATGGCGGTCGCGCCAAGGTTGACTTCCAGCAGCAGTTCGGCGGTACGCAGAATGCTTTTGGTCTCTTCGTTCAGCAGCACGCTGAAGGCGTGAAACTCCTGCCCCAGGGTCATCGGCACCGCATCCTGCAGCTGGGTACGGCCCATTTTCAGGATGGTCTGGAATTCATCGGCTTTGCGCTGGAAGCCTTCGGCCAGCTGGCTGATGCCATCAAGCAGTTTCAGCAGCGAACTGTAAACCGCGATGCGGAAACCGGTCGGGTAGGCGTCGTTGGTGGACTGGCACTTGTTTACATGGTCGTTGGGGTTGAGATACTGATATTCCCCTTTCTGGTGGCCCATCAGCTCAAGGCCGATGTTTGCCAGCACCTCATTGGTGTTCATGTTAACCGAGGTCCCGGCGCCGCCCTGATAGACATCCACGGGGAACTGATCCATACAGCGGCCCTTGTTCAGCACTTCGTCGCAGGCCTGAATGATGGTATCGGCAATGTTACGCGGGATGGTCTGCAGCTCTTTGTTAGCCATCGCTGCTGCTTTTTTTACCATCACCATACCGCGGACAAATTCAGGTATGTCACTGATTTTGCTGTTGCTGATATAAAAATTTTCAATCGCACGCAGAGTATGAACGCCATAATAGGCATCCGCAGGAACTTCGCGCATACCTAACAGGTCTTCTTCGATACGAATGTTGTTCGCCATGATAACCTTCTTGTTGTTGCCGCTAACCATCACAAAGGATGTGTTTATTTTGTCGTGGTGTGCCCGTGCCGACATATTATCCGGCTTAATAGAGGCGTGTGCGATCATATTCTGAAGCCCGGGAAAAGCACGCATGCAGATCGCTAATGCTGCTGCCGGGTTAACGATATGTGAAGTTGGTTACAAAATTAACCCCGCAGGCTAAATTTGACAGGATCGGTTGAAAAGGGCGGCGCGGATGCCCATCTCTTTTCTTATCCTCCTCAGGATGAACGCTTTCTGCTGACCGGCACGCTGCCGTTCAGCCTCTACTTACAGGAGAGTACGGTGCGCTGGATACCGTTATTAGTCTTTTTTGTTCTGGCCTGGATTGAGATTTCACTGTTTATCCAGGTCGCGCACGTCATGGGCGTGCTGCTGACCATGCTGCTGGTGGTGTTCACCTCCTGCATCGGGGTTTCGCTGGTTAAAAATCAGGGCATGAAAAACTTCATGCTGATGCAGGAGAAGCTGGCGCGTAACGAAAGCCCGGCCACGGAGATGATCAAAAGCGTCTCGCTGATCATCGCCGGTTTCCTGCTGCTGCTGCCGGGCTTCTTTACCGATCTGCTGGGCCTGCTGCTGCTGCTGCCCCCGGTTCAGAAGCATCTGACCCTGAAGCTGATGCCCCATCTGCGCGTCTGGCGCGGGCCAGGAGCCGGACCGGACAGCGGCTACACGATGGACGGCGAGTTTGAGCGTAAAAACAACGATCGCCTTGAGCATCATGACGATCACCAGGATCGTTAACCGCCACGGTCACCTCTGAAAGCGCAACCTCCGGGTTGCGTTTTTTATTGGCGCCGTCATCTGTTTAAAAAAACATCATCTGTGGCTTCCTTAGAAAAAATTTGTTGTCCGCCCCCTTGAAAGCGGATGGGGATGGCCCTATCTCACAGGTCACGAGGCCGGAAGCCATGCAGCCCGGCGTTCAACCCCAAAACTGAATGATTGGACTTCTCAAAGGAGAGCTATCACATGAAAATTCGTCCATTGCACGATCGCGTCATCGTCAAGCGTAAAGAAGTTGAAGCTAAATCAGCTGGCGGCATCGTGCTGACCGGTTCTGCAGCCGGTAAATCCACCCGTGGTGAAGTTCTGGCTGTCGGCAATGGCCGCATCCTTGAGAGCGGCGACGTTAAGCCGCTGGACGTGAAGGTTGGCGACGTGGTGATCTTCAACGAAGGTTACGGCGCTAAAACCGAAAAGATCGACAACGAAGAAGTGCTGATCATCTCTGAAAGCGACATTCTGGCGATTGTCGAAGCGTAATTTTTTCGCGTAACTCACTGAACGAAACGAATTTAAGGGACAATTGAAATGGCAGCTAAAGACGTAAAATTCGGTAATGACGCTCGCGTAAAAATGCTGCGTGGCGTGAACGTACTGGCAGATGCAGTAAAAGTTACCCTGGGCCCGAAAGGCCGTAACGTGGTTCTGGATAAATCTTTTGGTGCACCGACCATCACTAAAGATGGCGTGTCCGTTGCGCGTGAAATCGAACTGGAAGACAAGTTCGAGAACATGGGCGCGCAGATGGTGAAAGAAGTGGCCTCTAAAGCGAACGACGCTGCAGGCGACGGCACCACCACCGCGACCGTACTGGCGCAGGCTATCATCACCGAAGGTCTGAAAGCCGTCGCCGCGGGTATGAACCCGATGGACCTGAAGCGCGGTATCGACCAGGCCGTTGTGTCTGCCGTTGAGAAACTGAAAGCGCTGTCTGTACCTTGCTCAGACTCTAAAGCGATTGCGCAGGTGGGGACTATCTCTGCTAACTCCGATGAAACCGTGGGCCAGCTGATTGCTCAGGCGATGGAGAAAGTGGGTAAAGAAGGCGTGATCACCGTTGAAGAAGGCACCGGCCTGCAGGACGAGCTGGATGTGGTTGAAGGTATGCAGTTTGATCGCGGCTACCTGTCACCGTACTTCATCAACAAGCCAGAAACCGGTGCGGTTGAACTGGAATCACCGTTCATCCTGCTGGCTGACAAGAAAATTTCTAACATCCGTGAAATGCTGCCTGTGCTGGAAGCCGTTGCGAAAGCCGGTAAACCTCTGCTGATCATCGCGGAAGATGTTGAAGGTGAAGCGCTGGCAACGCTGGTGGTCAACACCATGCGCGGCATCGTTAAAGTGGCTGCGGTTAAAGCACCAGGCTTCGGCGACCGTCGTAAAGCCATGCTGCAGGATATCGCTATCCTGACCGGCGGTACCGTAATCTCTGAAGAGATCGGTATGGAGCTGGAAAAAGCTGCGCTGGAAGATCTGGGTCAGGCAAAACGTGTTGTGATCAACAAAGACACCACCACCATCATCGACGGTGTGGGTGAAGAGACCACCATTCAGGGCCGTGTTACCCAGATTCGTCAGCAGATCGAAGAAGCGACCTCTGATTACGACAAAGAAAAACTGCAGGAGCGTGTCGCGAAACTGGCAGGCGGCGTAGCCGTTCTGAAAGTGGGCGCAGCGACTGAAGTTGAAATGAAAGAGAAGAAAGCGCGCGTTGAAGATGCGCTGCACGCAACCCGTGCTGCTGTCGAAGAAGGCGTGGTTGCAGGTGGTGGTGTGGCGCTGGTTCGCGTTGCAGCACAGCTGTCAGAGCTGCGTGGTCAGAACGAAGACCAGAACGTCGGTATCAAAGTTGCGCTGCGCGCGATGGAAGCGCCACTGCGTCAGATCGTCTCTAACGCCGGTGAAGAGCCTTCTGTTGTGGCGAACAACGTGAAAGCGGGCGACGGTAACTACGGTTACAACGCGCAGACTGAAGAGTACGGCAACATGATCGACTTCGGTATCCTGGACCCAACCAAAGTGACCCGTTCTGCGCTGCAGTACGCGGCCTCTGTTGCGGGTCTGATGATCACTACCGAGTGCATGGTCACTGACCTGCCAAAAGGCGACGCACCTGATTTAGGCGCAGGCGCTGGCGGTATGGGTGGCATGGGCGGTATGGGCGGCATGATGTAATTGCCGTTGACTGCCTGAGTCACAAAAGAACCCCCGACCGGAAACGGCCGGGGGTTTTTCTTTTGGGCAGGAAAATAGTATAAGTAGTGGCGCAATCGTACGTCTTTCCTCCTGATATTTCCCGTTGTCTGCACGCTGTCTGCAGTTGCCCGGCTGAATTCACTGATGTTCAGTTCATTCTTCAGGCAGGCAGAGTCGCCGAGATATAACATGAAATATTGAGGGGATATAACGGGATTAAGGCAATGAATGTGCAGAAAAAAGTGCTTTTTTTCTGCTACGCTGCCACCCGACTCTGATGATAATAAATGGGGATTACAATGCGGATTAACCTCTTGCCCGGACTGACGGCTGGCGTGTTATTGCTGGCGGGCTGCAGCAGCTCTACGCAACTCTCTTCGGCTGGCGAGCGTGTGACGTTTACCGATCAGCAGCCTGCCAGTTCCTGCCAGCTTCTGGGCAACCTTACCGGCTTTCAGAGCAACTGGCTGAGCGGTGCAGGCGGCGAAACCAGCGCACTGCGCGGTGCAGCCAATGATCTGCGCAATCGCGCCGCGGAGATGGGCGGCAACGTGATTTATGGTGCCACCAGCCCGACACAGAATCTGCTGTCTGCGTTCGCGCCTCTGGACAGCAAAATGACCGGTCAGGTCTACAAGTGCCCATAATGTGGCATGGGTAGTACAGCGAATCTCAGCGGCCAGCCTTGTGCTGGCCGTTTTTATTCCTGACGCAGCTGTAAATCCAGGGGCGTTTTACTTGGCTCCCCACCAATTTCCCGCGCCAGCTTTGGCACCAGATAACCCGAGACCTGTGACAGTAACGCCCGCACCAGCTGGCGCGCCTCATCGTCAGACACAAAGAAGTGCGCGGCACCCTGTACCTTATCCAGCACGTGCAGATAGTAGGGCAGAATGCCCGCATCAAACAGGGCATTGCTCAGGGTGGCCAGCGTCTGCGCATTATCATTCACGCCCCGCAGCAGTACGCTCTGATTCAGCAGGGTGACACCGGCCCGCTTCAGGCTGCTCATCGCCTCACGCAGTGCATCATCAATCTCCTGCGCATGGTTGATGTGCGTCACCATCACCACCTGCAGGCGGGTCGCGCGAAGCATCTCACAGAGTGGATCGGTAATGCGTGCCGGAATCACCACCGGTAAACGACTGTGGATGCGCAACCGCTTCAGGTGCGGGATCTTTTCCAGCGCGGCAATCAGCCACGCGAGTTCATGATCTTTCGCCATTAATGGATCGCCGCCGGAGAAGATAATCTCATCCAGTTCCGGATGATCGGCGATATAGTCCAGCGCCGCCTGCCAGCTTCGCTTATTACCAGGGTTATCCTGATAGGGGAAGTGACGGCGGAAGCAGTAGCGGCAGTTGACTGCACAGCCGCCTTTGACCAGCAATAACGCCCGGTTGCGGTATTTATGCAGCAGTCCGGGCACCGCGTTACTTTGTTCATCAAGCGGATCGGTGCTATAACCAGGCGTATCGATGAATTCCTGACGCTGCGTCAGAACCTGAAGCAGCAACGGGTCGTGCGCATCGCCTTTTTTCATCCGGCTGATGAAGGCATGCGGAACGCGCAGGGCGAAAAGCCGCCGCGCATCCGCGCCAGCGACCAGCTCAGGATGCTGTTCCAGGGCTAAAATACGCAGTAATTCATCAGGTTCAGTGACAACATCAGCAAGTTGCTGCAACCAATCTTCTCTGGAAGGTATTTTTAGGGTTACAATGTGTGCCATTTTTTTGGCTTAGTACCAGTATCAATTTTCGTAGAGGGCCTTCATGGCGACTTATTCTAGCAACGATTTCCGTCCCGGTCTTAAAATCATGTTCGAAGGCGAGCCGTATGCCATCGAATCCAGTGAGTTCGTTAAACCGGGTAAAGGTCAGGCATTCGCACGCGTTAAAATGCGTCGCCTGCTGACGGGTTCTCGCGTTGAGAAAACTTTTAAATCCACCGACTCCGCCGAAGGCGCAGACGTAATGGATACCAACCTGAGCTACCTGTACAACGACGGTGAGTTCTACCACTTCATGCACCAGGAAAGCTTTGAGCAGTTCCCGGTTGAAGAGAAGACTGTGGGCGAAGCAGCGAAATGGCTGCAGGACAACGCAGAATGTATCGTTACGCTGTGGAACGGTCGTCCTATCGCCGTTCAGCCGCCGAACTTTATCGAAGCTGAAATCGTGGAAACCGATCCAGGCCTGAAAGGTGACACTGCCGGTACCGGCGGTAAACCCGCCAAGCTTTCTACTGGCGCGGTTGTAAAAGTGCCACTGTTCGTTCAGGAAGGCGAAGTGGTGAAAGTTGACACCCGCTCTGGCGAATACGTGTCACGCGTGAAATAAGATTCGCAGGCGCATCTCCGGATGCGCCTTTTTCTTGTCTGAGAGAAAAAAATGAAAAAGCTGGCAAAATTAATCGCATTCGCGTTGCTGGTCTCCTCTGCATTAAGTGCCTGCAACACATTCCACGGTTTTGGCGAAGATGTCTCCCACTTAGGTGGTGCCATTTCGCGTGCGGCAAAATGACCTTAACGGCTTCTCCTTTTTAAAGTTCCGCGGCAGCAACCGCCGGAAATCCGGCTATGCTTAAAGCGCTGTACTTTACATCCATCAAAAAGGACATTGTCATGTTAAAGAAAAGTATTGCCGCGATCTTCTCTGTACTGGTGCTCTCTTCACTGCTGACGGCTTGCAACACCACGCGTGGCGTGGGTGAAGACGTCGAAGCGGGTGGCCAGGCGATTCAGAACAGCACGAAGTAACCTGTTATTACAGCCGGTACGAAAACGGTTTTGTACCGGCTTATTACCTCTGCACTATTTCTGTTTAACCCAGATTAACTCATCAACCGGGAAGCCATCCCGACGCGCCTGATCAACCAGCTTCTCTTTGACGTCCGGCGACAGCTGCGGTGTGCGCGACAGTATCCACAGGTAGTGGCGATTCGGACCACACACCAGGGCATAGCGGTAGTCGGGATCCAGGGCGATAACGTTATAGCCGCCGTAGAAGGGGCCAAAGAACGAGACTTTCAGTGCGGCGCGCTGCGGTTCACCGGTGAAGTAAGCCTTACCGACGCTCTCCTGCCAGCGCTGTTTTTTCACGTTATAGCCACGATTGATTACTTTCAGGCCGCCATCTTCACGCGGGCTGTAACTGGCCGTGACTTGCTCCAGACCGCGTTCAAACGGATGATTAAGGCGGGCAATCTCATACCACTGACCGAGATAGCGCTGGCTGTCAAAGTTCTCAACAACCGTGACGTTTTTGGGTGACGTGGTGCTACAGGCAACGGAGAGAAAAGCGCTGAGGCTGGCGATAAGGGTTTTCCATAGAGACATAGCGGGATTCCTTTGTGATTTAACTGCTTAAGTATAGAAGCCGAAGCGCTGTTTTTGGCATCGCCGGCATGAGATTGTTTGCCGCAGGCATTGCAGGTAGACTTCCACCCCTTATTTGTATCAGGAGTCATCACCATGAGCGAAACGGCAAGCTGGCAACCAAGCGCATCCATCGCCAATTTGTTAAAACGCGCCGCGATTTTAGCGGAAGTGCGTCGTTTCTTTGCCGATCGTGGCGTACTGGAAGTGGATACGCCGGCGATGAGCCAGGCCACCATTACCGATATCCACCTGGTGCCCTTCCAGACGCGTTTTGTCGGGCCTGGTGCGTCGCAGGGGCGCGATCTCTGGCTGATGACCAGCCCGGAATATCATATGAAACGCCTGCTGGCAGCGGGCAGTGGTCCGATCTATCAGATGGGGCGTAGTTTCCGCAATGAAGAGGCGGGACGTCATCATAATCCGGAATTCACCATGCTGGAGTGGTACCGGCCGCATTACGACATGTACCGCCTGATGAATGAGGTGGACGATCTGCTGCAGCAGGTGCTGGAGTGTGACAGCGCAGAGTCGCTCTCCTATCAGCAGGCATTTATCCGCCACCTGGATCTGGACCCGCTGTCGGCAGATAAAGCGCAGCTGCGTGAAGCGGCAGAGAAGCTGGGCGAAGGCGAGCTGGCGCGAGCAGAAGAGGATCGCGATACGCTGTTGATGCTGCTGTTTATGCTGGGCGTGGAGCCGAAGATCGGCCAGGACAAACCCTGCTTCGTTTATCATTTCCCGGCCAGTCAGGCGGCACTGGCGGAGATCAGCACCGAAGATCACCGCGTGGCTGAACGTTTTGAGGTCTATTACAAAGGCATTGAGCTGGCAAACGGTTTCCGTGAGCTGACCGACAGCCGCGAGCAGCATCAGCGGTTTGAGCAGGATAACCGTCGCCGTGCGGCGCGCGGTCTGCCGGTCCATCCAATTGACACTTATCTGCTGGATGCGCTGGCGCACGGTATGCCCGCCTGTTCCGGGGTCGCGCTGGGTATCGATCGGCTGATTATGCTGGCGTTAAAAGCAGAGTCACTGAGTGAGGTGATCGCCTTTCCGGTTGATCGCTGCTAGTCCGTAACTCACAGACGATGACGGAGCAGGGGGGAAGGGGTGGCCCGGATGAAGAGCAAAGCGTCCGAGCCAGGATGGCGAGGCCGACCGCCAGGGATGGCGGCCTTCTTTGCGATCAGCCGGGCCACCCCTGACCGGGCACCCGTTTCAGCTAACCACTGTTATCAGGAAATTCCTGAATGGTGACCGGCAACGTCAGTTTCTGATTGTTGCGCAGCACCTGCACATCAATCACGGAACCGGGACGAATTTCTGCCACCTGATCCATGGTCTCCTGAGCCGAGATGGCTGGCTTGCCGTTTACGCTGAGCAGTACATCGTTGGCCTGAATCCCGGCCTTGTCCGCCGGTCCATCCGGCGTCACCACGCTGACGATAATGCCCTGAACCCGATCCAGATTGCTGCCCTGTCCATGCAGCGGCGGCAGCTCACGACCGGTAATACCGATATAGCCGCGGATCACCCGACCATCACGAATCAGCTTATCCATAATCTTCGAGGCTAAAACGGTGGGGATAGCAAAACCAATGCCTTCCGGCGTTTCGCCATCGTTACTTTTATCAAAGGTCAGGGTGTTGATGCCCATCAGCTCGCCAAGCGAGTTAATCAGCGCGCCACCGGAGTTACCCTGATTGATCGACGCATCGGTCTGCAGGAAGTTCTGGCGGCCTGATGAACTCAGTCCAATCCGCCCCGTAGCGCTGATAATGCCCTGCGTCACCGTCTGCCCCAGGTTATAGGGGTTGCCTATCGCCATCACAACATCACCGATATGCGCCTGGCGATTGGGATTGATCGGGATGACAGGCAGGCCGGAGGCGGTGATCTTCAGCACGGCAAGGTCGGTCATGCCGTCGGAACCGACCAGCGTGGCCTCAAAGAAGCGGCCATCCTGCAATGCCACGATAATCTGATCGGCATTATTGATGACGTGCTTGTTGGTCAGAATGTAACCTTTGGCATTCATAATCACCCCCGAGCCCAGGGTGGTGATGCCACGGTTGTTGTTGCCGTGGGCGCTCCGGTTATAAACGTTTACAACGGCAGGCACTGCGCGGCGCACCCCCTGATTGAAGCTGAAGGGCGTTTCGTCGTTAATATCGTCGTGGTTATAGAGGGCGTCGCTGCCCATACGCAGTGCAGGCAGGGCTGCGAGTAGAATACCCGCCACAATCAGGCCCAGCACTACGGCACGCAAAAGTTTAAGAAACATGGTGTTAAATCACGCCAGGGGAGATCGCTGGGCAGAATAACATGAGAGCGGCGGACACACACGCGCTTGTGTCCGCCATAATGCGAGGTTTATCTCAACAACAGATAGATACTTTCATCGCCGCGCACCACGTTCAGTGCCAGAACCGGCGGTTTGCCTTCCAGTATCTTGCGCATTTCCGCCAGGGTCTGAACCCGGTTGCGGTTAACGCCGATGATCACATCATCCTTCTGCAGGCCAACCTGTTCAGCCGGTGTCCCTTTTTCGATGGTGTCGACCTTCACGCCTTTGTCGCCGGTTTTGGTCTGTCCATCAATCAGGGTGGCACCCTGCAGGGCCGGAGACATCAGCTGGGCGCTGGCGGTGGTCTGAGCGCTCTGCTCCAGCGTAACGGTGACCGTCACCGGTTTGCCATCGCGCAGCAGGCCAAGCTTAACCTGTTCGCCTGGTGGGGTCGTGCCCACTTTTACCCGCAACTCAGCGAAGCTGGTGATCGGCTTGTCGTTGATGGAGGTAATGATGTCGCCGGACTTGATGCCCGCCTTCTGCGCGGCAGACTGCGGTAACACTTCCGAAACGAAGGCGCCGCGCTGCGCGTCGACATTAAATGCCTTCGCCATATCGGCCGTCATTTCAGTGCCTTTGATACCCAGCTGACCGCGCTTCACTTCGCCAAATTTGATCAGCTGCTGCGCGAGGTTCATCGCCATATCACTCGGGATAGCAAAGCCGATGCCGATATTGCCGCCGCTGGAAGCCAGAATGGCGGTGTTGATCCCAATCAGCTCGCCGTTCAGGTTGACCAGCGCACCGCCGGAGTTGCCGCGGTTAATCGCGGCATCGGTCTGAATGAAGTTTTCCAGCCCCTCCAGGTTAAGGCCGCTGCGGCCCAGCGCAGAGATGATACCGGAGGTGGCGGTCTGGCCCAGACCAAACGGGTTCCCGATCGCGACCGCAAAATCACCCACTTTCAGCTGGTCGGAGTCCGCTACTTTAATCTGCGTGAGATTTTTCGCGCCCTGGATCTGAATCAGGGCGATATCGGTCTGCTCATCATGACCGATCAGTTTGGCTTCATATTCACTGCCGTCGCCAAGCTGCACGTTGATTTTGTCGGCACCGTTCACCACATGATTGTTGGTCAGCACGTAGCCTTTCGTGGCATCAATGATCACGCCCGAGCCCAACCCCTCAAATGGCTGTGGCTGACTGTTCCCGCCAGGCATCTGACCGAAAAAACGTTTCAGAGGCTCAGGGATATCCTGAGCCTGTTCGCCGGAATCGGTGCCTTCCACGTGAACGCTGACCACGGCAGGCAACACTTTTTCCAGCATCGGTGCCAGGCTCGGCAGCGGCTGGCCCGCAATTTGTGCTGGCAGCGTTGCCATCGCGTCTGGCGCGGCGGCAAGGCTCATCCCGATACTCAAGGCTAATGCGCTAAACAGGCGTGCTTGTTTTTTCATTGCTACAACGCTCTCGCTGCAAAGTGGGAGGATTTAATGAGTGTGACAGTCGTTTGTGGTCAGGGTTCGCAAAAACAGCGGGCGCAGACAGGCTGCGCCCCAAAAAGATTAGTCGCGGGCAGGGCGCTCGCCACGCAGTAAACCGGATGCGCCTTCAGAGTAGTCGCGCGGCATCTGCACCGGCACCTGATCGTTGTCAGCTTCCGCTTCAGTCAGCTGATAGGCAAAAGGATTCTGCTGACCCGGCAGATTCGGCAGCAGATCGTTAGAGCCTTTCGCCATGTGCTGATAAAGCTGACGATAGTCACGTGCCATGTTGTCCAGCAGCTCGGCGCTCTGTGCGAAGTGGTTAGTCAGCTCTTCGCGGTAATCGGCCAGCTCGGCCTTCGATTTTTCCAGTTCATACTGCATGCTGCGCTGCTCACGCAGCTTTTTGTTGCCGAAACGCATGGCGACTGCGCCGACAATAATACCTACCACTAAACCAATTAGCCCGTATTCCCAGGTCATAATGACTCCCGTGTTTTTTCCATTGTTCCGTAGGGCGTTGCACCATTTCAATAATAGTCACTATACCCGTTAATCTTATGGATGTGGAACTCCGGAGCTGCATGGCTTAGTGTAGAACGGCCTTTTTTTCAGCAACCGTGGTCTCAATCGGACACCATTCAGGGACTTTGAAACAATAATGCAAACCTCATCTCCGCTTGCACGTTATGAGCAGGCGCTGTCGCAGGGCGAATTCAGGCCCGACGACGTACAACGTGAAGCGATTACCCGTTTAGACGCCCTGCAGCAGGCACTGGTTGCCCGGCAACAGGCTGCCGCGCCCGCCTCATCTGGCCTGCTGGGTCGCCTGTCGAAATTGATCGGTAAAGAGAAAAATGCGACGCCCCAGCCTGTTCGCGGACTCTACATGTGGGGCGGCGTCGGGCGCGGGAAAACCTGGGTCATGGATCTCTTTTTTCAGTCTATTCCTGGCGAACGCAAACTGCGCCTGCACTTCCACCGTTTCATGCTGCGGGTGCATGAAGAACTGACGCAACTGCAGGGGCAGAGCGACCCGCTGCTGATTATCGCGGACAAATTCAAAGCGGAAACTGACATCCTCTGTTTCGATGAATTTTTTGTCTCCGATATTACCGACGCGATGCTGCTGGGCACGCTGATGGAAGCGCTGTTTGAGCGCGGCATTGCCCTGGTGGCAACCTCGAACATTCCGCCGGATGACCTCTACCGCAATGGCCTGCAGCGCGCGCGTTTTCTGCCGGCTATTGAGCAGATAAAACGGCACTGTGATGTGATGAATGTGGATGCCGGCATCGACTACCGGCTGCGGACGCTGACCTCGGCGCATCTGTGGAACTTCCCGCTAAACGAGGCCACCCACACGGAGATGGCGCGCATGTTTAAGGCGCTGTCAGGCAGCCAGCCGGAGGACGCGCCGGTGCTGGAAATCAACCACCGCCAGATGCCGACGCTGGGCGTCAGCGACGGCGTGCTGGCCATCAACTTCACGACGCTGTGCGGGGAAGGGCGCAGCCAGCATGACTACATCGCGCTTTCCCGCCGTTTTCACAGCGTGCTGCTCTATGACGTGCCGGTAATGATCTACAAAACCGAAGATCAGGCGCGCCGTTTCCTGGCCCTGGTCGACGAATTTTATGAGCGTCACGTGAAGCTGGTCGTGGCCGCCGAAACCTCGCTTACCGAGATCTATCAGGGGACGCGGCTGAAGTTTGAATACCAGCGCTGTTTATCGCGGCTTCAGGAGATGCAGAGCGAAGAGTATCTGCGCCTGCCGCATCTGCCGTGAGAATAATCAGGATAAATACCGAAATAGGGTTCGATTTTTGCAATCGACTTCTCTATAATCTTGCGACCCCACGTTACAGCAAAGGATTTTTTTCCCAAATCCTCTGTGTTCCAGTAACTCTATCCGAAGGGGTGGCTTGCTGGTCAAAATGGTCGTGTGAGCCTCATTCGTTTACTTAAGCGTTTGGGATTTCACCAACGTGTAACTTAATTTGGGTAAGCTTTTCGATGAAAACTTTTACAGCTAAACCAGAAACCGTCCAACGTGACTGGTTTGTAGTTGACGCAACGGGCAAAACTTTGGGTCGCCTGGCGACTGAACTGGCGCGCCGTCTGCGTGGTAAGCATAAAGCGGAATACACTCCGCACGTTGATACTGGTGATTACATCATCGTTCTGAACGCAGAAAAAGTTGCTGTAACCGGCAACAAGCGTACTGACAAGATCTACTATCACCACACTGGTCACATCGGTGGTATCAAACAGGCGACCTTTGAAGAGATGATTGCTCGCCGTCCTGAGCGTGTGATTGAGATCGCGGTTAAAGGCATGCTGCCGAAGGGCCCGCTGGGTCGTGCTATGTATCGTAAACTGAAAGTTTACGCAGGCAACGAGCACACCCATGCGGCACAGCAACCGCAAGTTCTTGACATTTAATCGGGATTAAAGGCAATGGCTGAAACTCAAAACTACGGCACTGGTCGCCGCAAAAGCTCTACCGCTCGCGTATTCATTAAGCCGGGTAGCGGTAACATCGTAATTAACCAACGTTCTCTGGAACAGTACTTCGGTCGCGAAACTGCCCGCATGGTCGTTCGTCAGCCGCTGGAACTGCTGGATCTGGTTGGTAAATTCGATCTGTACGTCACTGTTAAAGGTGGCGGTATTTCTGGTCAGGCTGGTGCGATCCGTCACGGTATCACCCGCGCTCTGATGGAATACGACGAATCACTGCGTGGCGAGCTGCGTAAAGCTGGCTTCGTAACGCGTGACGCGCGTCAGGTTGAACGTAAGAAAGTCGGCCTGCGTAAAGCACGTCGTCGTCCTCAGTTCTCCAAGCGTTAATTGTTTGCAGCTCCGGCTGCGGCAATTGGCTCAAAAAACCCGCTTCGGCGGGTTTTTTATTTTCTGCCTTCCCGTCTGATAACGGTGAAAACCGTAAGGCCGCGCTCAATTTACCTGCAAAGATTCATTCCACGCCCACAAGCAGCCTAAAATCTGGTAAACTCTGTGTCACTTTGCGCCCGCAGGCCGGTGCGTTATGCGCCTTCCCGCTGTCGGGGCGTCAGTTTTACGGCGCAGCTGACCAGGTTGCGTGCGAGTTCGACAAGCAAGTGAGTCGCCGTGTGGTTGGCTATTCGCAGTATCTTTTTGTGAACAAACTTGGAGGTTTTCATGGCTGTCGCTGCCAACAAACGTTCGGTAATGACGCTGTTTTCTGGTCCTACTGACATTTTCAGCCATCAGGTAC